>JAAUYB010113123.1_pt1 | contig 71117 bp, 48 predicted proteins | sample 7278071 | NCBI WGS metagenome assembly JAAUYB01 (sample SAMN14350121, study PRJNA611818) | marine sediment metagenome | isolation source: surface marine sediment (1.8m) | place: French Polynesia: Moorea | collected 2018-08
CAAGGCAAATATATCGATGACATCATCCACAAAGGTGAAGACGATGACATAGGGAAACTTCTTCAGTCTAGCCCGGCGTGCTTTTCCTCTGAATGTTCGCCAACGCAACGGCTGGAAGGTCAGGCTCTCTACGGCTTGATCAAAGGCCTCCAGGAAAGCCTTATCCAGACCCGGCTGACGACTGCCGTAAAATTGAAGAGCTTCATCGAGATCGTGAGTTATCTTTGGGTGAATGCGAAGCGTTACCACCCGGTTTTCTTCCTGATCTCTTCACGAAACTGGTCATAGGGAACCATGTCGACTCTGCCTTCTGCGACATCTTCCATGCGCCGGTCGATCTCGGTCAACCAAGCTTCATCGATTGCCCCTGTTGATTCTATGGAAAGACTGTCGAGGAGGTCATGGGCCAGTGTTTCTCGTTCATCGGGTTGGAGAGCCAGGGCTTTGGTGCGAAGCTCTGTAAGTTGCATGATCACCTCCTCACCTGTCATTCTACCATTATATTTCGTTGACCACTCGGCAGAAATCCAGACCCGCCTTTTACCTGATTCGATAAACGGTCGGTTTCCAAATCTGCGGTCTGGTGCTCTTGAATCAATGGGGCGAACCACAGGTCGGCAACTGGCGATGCCCGGCAAACGGCCAGTTTCCAAATTTGCGACCTGGTGCTCTCGCGTCTAGAACACGAAGTGCAACTCTTCGGTCTGAAAGTTCCGCTACCATGTTCACGAGATGATTCAAATTTCGCCCCAGGCGATCGAGCTTCCGGACAACGAGTCCATCACTCTTCCCTTTCGAACTGCCGCGGCGCCCGTCATCCCAAGGCAATCCACATGTCTGCCTGGAGCTTGGTATCGAAAAGAAAAACCGTTTACCCGGACTGCCGGTCCAATAACACGGCGACCATGTCGATGAAGGTGGACAAGGCGGGTTGTTTACGGTGTCGGCGTGGGTAGAGCGCGTGTAGGGTTATTTCGTCGAGCCGAACGGCAGTGAGTTCGTGAAGTTTGCCGTCAGCCAGATAATCTCCGGCCACGTGTTTGGGCATCACCGCATAGGCCTTTCCCGACAACACCAACGGCAGTGCCGCGGTAAACGAATCCAACTTCGCGACAGCGGGTGACCGTACCGAAAACCGTTCACCGTTCCAATAACCCGACAGTTCCGGCGGCGGGCCGGCGACTTCCACACAAGGGGTGACTGCAAGTTGGGCCGCGGATTGAATCCCGGCCGCCATTTTTGGCGCAGCGACCAGCCGAAACCTGTCCGACGGCAGTTTTCTACTCAAATAACTCGAATCGACCAGGGCGCCCGCACGAATGGCAAGATCGAAACCTTCTTCGATCAGTCCGAGGTTTCGGTTGAGACCATTGATCTCTACAAAAACATCTGGGAATTGGGTGCCGAATTCGGGCAGCACGCGGGGCAACAGCGACATACTCATTTCCACCGGGGCCGTTACCCGAATTCTCGGCATGGGTGAAGGGGGCGAATAACAGGCATCCACCGCGAATAGTACATCCCGAAGGCGAATCAGAGTGCCTCCCGCCTCTTCTGCGACGCGTACACCCCGACCGGTTCTGATCAGTATTTTTTGACCCAGATCATTTTCGAGTTCGCTGATTCTTCGGCTTATGGTCGAAGGGGGGACCCTGAGCTGTTCACCGGCCGCGGCAAAGCTTCCGAGTTCCGCGGCCAACAGAAGGGAGCGAATGGCCGAAATATTCATCCTTTAACCTCGTTGCGTTTTTTGCAAAGCAGACTTCCAAGTTCTCACTCTACACAATGTCTTAACTTAACTCTACACTTCACTCATATCAAAATGAACGGAGGATACCTTCATGACAAAACCAACGATCGCGGTATTCGGAGCTTCCGGGTCCCAAGGCGGTTCCGTGGTTCGCCGGCTCGCCGAACTGGGAACCTATCATGTTCGCGCCCTGACCAGACGTCCCGAAAAGTACAGCGGCCCCGCGGACGAAGCCGTTTTTGCAGACCTCGACGACGAAACAGCAACGAGAGCGGCCTTGGAAGGGGCTCAAGGAGTATTTTTGGTAACCAATTTCTGGCAACCCGGAACCAATGAGACCAAACAAGCCGGTGCGGCTATTAGAGCCGCGGCAGAAGCAGGCATCGATCATTTCATCTGGTCTTCTCTTCCCAATGTCCATGACATCAGCGGTGGAAAATGGCATGTTCCCCACTTTACCGACAAGGCGCGCATGGACACACAAGTTCGAGAAGCTGGTTTTCCGAAATACACCATTGTCCAGCCGCCCTTCTACTTCGAGAATCTGATCGGAAACATGGCGCCCTCGCCCATGGACGACGGTCGCAAGGGCTGGACTCTTCCCATCGACCCGGAAGCGAAGGTGATCCACATGGGGTCGATCGAAGAGTTCGGGAGTCTTGTGGCGGGCGCGTTCGCCAATCCTGGGGAGAGCGCGGGGGAAACATTGTCCATGGCTGCCGGGTTATACGATTTTGCGACCGTGGTCAAAACCTTTTCCATGGTTTTGGGAGAGCCGTTTGGTTTCAAACAAGTCCCGCGTGAAGTTTTCGCCGACTTTTACCCCCAGGCTGACGAACTGGGCCAAATGCTGGGCTATTTCGAAGAACACACCTATATGGGTCCGGGGGCCGAATCCCGCATAGCCAAGGCTCACCGCCTTGCAATCAAGCCATTTACACCGCTGGAAGCATGGCTTGCGGCCAAACATCCGAAGACAAATCATCCGCGGGGAAAGGAGTGAAAACGGTGAACATTCAACGGATCAATCATGTGGGAATCCGAGTCATGGATCTGTCTGTTACGCGAGCGTTTTACGAACAGTTGGGTTTTGTGTTCGTTGTTGGTCCGGTCGGTCCGGAGCCGGTCGCGATCATGAAGCACCCATGTGGTATTGTGCTCAATTTTATCTTGAATGCCACTGGGGAGGACAAGCAGAATCTACTCATGGACCATCAAGAAAAACCCACCGGCTATACCCATATTGCCCTGGAGGTTCCGGATCTCGATGCCGCTTGTACCGAGCTTGACCACCTGGGCATACCATTGACAGAAGGTCCGATCGAATTGGAGGATGCTCGGTTTGTATTCATCAGGGACCCCGATGCCAATGTCATCGAGTTTAATCAACCGGTGACGCCCGGAGCCTTCAAAACCAGGGGACACTGATCTAAAGGTAGAAGAAAAATGGGTTGTGGAGGTTCAGACAGCGGCCGGAGTGGGCTCCGCCCGGCATCCCTGTCAGGCTGACGCTTACGTTGCCGGGTAGCTCTTCGGTGTAAAGAAATGTGGTTATCGGAATGAGTGAGGTTACACGCGGGGAGGTTACACGCGGCAGGTATTGACAAAAGGCTCGCTTTATTGACCTTGTGATCAACCGGCTCCCATAAGGGGTTTTCAGGGTATTTCTTCCGATTACTCAGGTCTTTCGCGAAACGACCCATCAAACGGTCGTCTGATGGGTTGTGTCAAATCCGGCAATCGCTCAGCGTAGCTCGGTAATGATGTGTTCGGCGGCCTTCAAACCGTCCACGGCCGCGCTGACGATGCCGCCCGCGTAGCCCGCGCCCTCGCCGATCGGGAACAGACCCGGCATGGAGGCGCATTCCAGGTTGGCTTCACGGGGAATGCGGATCGGCGCGCTGGTTCGGCTTTCCACGGCCAGCAGGTTGCCCTCGTTGCCGGCGTAACCCCTGATTTTGCGGTCGAAGGCAAGCAGGCCCTCGCGCAACGGTTCGGCGATCCAGGCGGGCAGCAGTTCCCAAAGGTCGTGGGGCTCGATCCTTGGGCGGAAATTGGTGCCCGCGAGGTTGCCCGACGCCTTGTTCTTGACGAAATCGGAAATGCGCATGGCGGGCGCCGCGTAACGCATGGCGGTGCTCTTGAAGACCCTTGCTTCCAGATCTCGTTGGAAGGCGATACCCATCAGCGGGTGATGTTCGTAGCCGTGACGCGCCAGGTCCTCAGGGGCCACCTGGACCACCACGCCGCTGTTGGCGTAGGCGCTCGATCGGCCCGCGTTGCTCATGCCGTTGACGGCCATGTGATCCAGCTCGGTGGGACTGGGCACGATGAACCCGCCCGGGCACATACAGAAGCTGTAGACACCACGACGTTCCAGGTAGGGATCATCGATCTGATGCGTCAGGGAATAGGCCGCCGCGCCCAGCAGCGGATCGCGCTCGGCATTGCCGAACTGGTTGCGATTGATCATGGCCTGCGGATGCTCGGCGCGGACGCCCACGGCGAACGGTTTGGGTTCGACGGTGACGCCGGCATCGAGCAGCGCGGCCAGTGTATCCCTGGCGCTGTGACCAATGGCCAGGATGACACGATGCGCGGGAATCTCTTCTCCGTCGGCAAGCACGACGCCGCGCACGGCACCGTCGCGAACCATGATATTTTCCACTCGGGCGCCGAAACGAACTTCCACCCCTTGGGCAACGATGTGTTCCCGCATGCGCTTGACGATACGCACCAACTTATCCGTGCCCAGGTGCGGATGGGCCTTGACCAGGATATCCTCCGGCGCCTCGAAGTCGACGAAGCGGCGCATGACATAACGCACATAGGGGTGCTTGACACGGGTGTAGAGTTTGCCGTCGGTATAGGCGCCGGCGCCGCCCTCGCCGAAACAAACATTGCTTTCGGGGTCAAGGGTGCCGTGGGAGCGCAGTTGGCCGATATCGCGCATGCGCGTCTCCACCGGTTTGCCGCGCTCCAACAACAGGGTCGGCACACCGGCCTCGCCCAGGGCCAGCGCGGCGAAGAGTCCGGCGGGTCCGGCGCCGATCACCACTACCGGATGTTGGGGCTTGCGGTCCGGGGCAAGCACTTGCAGCGCATCGGGCAGGGGGATGTCCAGCAGCGAGCGGCCTACGGCGCGCACATCCTTGGGTAACGGCTGTTCGGGAGACTCAGTTAGGGTGAACTCTACCTGTAAGACCATGATGATCTTTGGTTTCTTGCGGGCGTCGATGCTTTCCTTGACGACTCGCGGCGCACTGATCGCGGCGACCGGCATGTTCATCATTTCGGCAATGATCCGGCGCAAGACCTCGGCGTCATAGCCGGGCGGCGCCTTTAAGTTGGTAACCCTGTAAAGCATCGTCATGTCTCTCGCTCCCGCCGACCCAACGCGGCCAGGGAAGTATAACAGACCGAATGTTGATTGCGAGTCGCCGGAAAGGCCGGCGACAGTCATGACGGTCAGGTTGCGAATATTTTTCTCAAAACGAAGAACCCGCCCGTGAAGGTTGTGCATATTCCGGCGGTGAGGAAGACCATCCTGGTCAAGGATCGCCATTTCCCGTCACCGGAAAGCATTCGGCAAGCTGGTGATACGTCTTTTGATTGCTAAAGCACCAGGCTCTCTCCCCGGTGACCGGCCGTTCCGGTCTCACATACCACCACACTCCCCCGGGGTATCTCTATGCATGGAAAAACAAGCAGTGCCCACCGGGGGAATACCTCCCTGCAAACCAGGAAAAGCAGCACGCCGTTGGAAGACCCCTCTTATGCGTATGCGTATGCAGCGCTCAGTGACCGGCATGGTCATCCCGGCCGCAATACATGAAAGTGCGGCGGGCAGCATGGACCTGTTTGCTGGAATAGGGCCTGCCTTCCCCGGGGTGAACATCCTCTTTGCGGCCAAAATCCCTTCACGCGGGTTCGGAACACTGGGAATCAATCCCTGGCGTCAACCGCTCCTTGGGCAGATGACCAGGTTCAGGATTATTTGCGTACCCTGGTGCGGACACAAGGTCAACGGATGTTTCCGGTTTTCTTGATCCCGGAGGGTGGCCCCGGCTGTCAAGGGAAGACGGTCACCAGGGCCACCGGTTAGGACGTTCTTAGTATCCTCTTTCGTAGCAACTGGGACCGGGGACAAGCGTATAGTCACCAGGGAAAAAATAGTAGCAGGTCACCAGGTTGTAGGGGCCGCCCTCTCTGATAGCCAGGGCGAAATCAGCGCCGTTCCAGGTGGAAGCACAGCAAGACTGGTCGGGAAGAATTTCCCAAGCAGCCATCACCTGGCTGACACCCAGACCCAGAAACGCAAACATAGAAAGGGAGAGAAGTAATTTCTTAAACATAAATGCTCCTGTTAAGGTAGTAAAAATTGCTGAATGGCAGTGAATAGACGGCCGGCACAAGAGCGCGGGCTTATACGTCAACCCTGAACCATTCATGAAACGTATCTTAATACGATCCACGTAAATGGATCAAGTGACATGTATTACCGTTCGATGTGAACTTTCTGCAAAGGGGGCAATAGCAAGAGTTAGGAACCGGACCCGGCCCGTATTTTTCCAAGGAGTCGAAATAGGCAACCCATGTAAACGACTTTAGATATTCGCGAAGACTATCAAAACCAGATGCTTGATGCTTGATGCTTGATAAGTTATCTTCCATCCTTTCCAGGGATACCCAAGAGAATACGCTCAGAAAAAAGACCATTCATGTATTTATACAGAGCCGGCTACAGAGGGTTTGCCGGCAAAACAAAATCATCGTACTCGGCTGCCCAAACCCTTTTGAAGCTCACATCTAACGAGGCACCGTGACTGTCAGGATCAAAAAAATGCTTCCTGGCATAAGACGGTGATCTATCCACCGTCCGTGGTGAACGGCATAACCTGGGTTCCCCCCTTTACCCATAATGACGCGGAACTAACAGAAACCCTACATGCCAACGAAAACCGATTATTTGCCGAACGCCAACACGCCGTCATCGATCTTGGAGAAGCGGATGGCGAACAGGTCGCGGATGTAGTCGTTGCGGGTTCGCCAGGGGAATTTGTTCCCCTGCTTGGGCATGACCTCCAAGGCGCGCATCACGTAGCCCGCTTTCAAACCGATCAGGGGTTCATGCGCCTCCGCTTCCTCGCGCCATAGCGGCGCCACCGTTCGGTATCCGCGTTTCTTCATATAGTTCAGCAGGCGGCAGACGTAATCGCAGGTCAGGTCGGCCTTCAGCGTCCAGGATGCATTGGTGTAACCCATCACCGCCGTAAAGTTGGGAATATTGCTGTACATCATGCCCTTGTAGCAGACCAGGTCACCCGATTCTATTTTGTTGCCGGCCACGACCATTTCGATACCGCCCATGAACTGCAAAGCCAGGCCCGTGGCGGGCACGATGATATCGGCTTCGATTTCGGCGCCCGAAACCAGTTTGACGCCCTTTTCCGTAAAGCGCTCGATGTGATCCGTGACGATGGAGGCGGAGCCCTCGCGCAGAGCCCGGAACAGGTCGCCGTCCGGCACCACGCACAGCCGCTGGTCCCAGGGCCGATACTCGGGGTTGAAATGCACGTCCACATCCACGTCCGGGCCCACGCCTTCTTTGACCATGTTGCGCAGGAAAGTGCGGACCTTGTCCGGTTTGCGCCGCGACATGGTGTAGAGGTAGATGGCCAGCAACACGTTTTTGGCGCGGGTCAGGCGATAGGCCAATTTGCCAGGCAGCCAACGGCGCAGTTTTATGGCAATGGCATCTTCTGCCGGGCGGGAGAATACGTAACCGGGTGAACGCTGCAACATGGTCACATGAGCGGCGTCGGCGGCCATGGCGGGCACCAGGGTCACCGCGGTGGCGCCGCTGCCGATGACCAGCACCCGCCGGTTTTTGTAATCCAAATCCTCGGGCCAGTGTTGGGGATGAGCGATGGTGCCCTTGAATTGCTCGTAGTCCTTGAAATGGGGAAGGTGACCCTCGGCGTAGTTGTAGTAACCGGTACAGGAGAGCAGGTAGGAACAGCTGATTTGAAAGGTTCGGCCGGCTTGTTGGTTCTCCACATCGGCAATCCACTTGCCGCTCTCGGGGAACCATGCAACCCTGCTCACCCTGTGGCTGAAGCGGATCTTCTTTTCCAGGCCGTATTCCCGAATGGTTTCCCGGAGATAGTTGCGGATGGACTCACCGGTTGCAATATCCCGCTTCTCCACCCAGGGGCGGAAGGCGTAGCCGAAGGTGTGCATGTCGGAATCGGAGCGGATGCCGGGGTAGCGGAACAGATCCCAGGTGCCGCCGATGGCCTCGCGCCCCTCCAGGATGGTAAACGAACGATCCGGGCATTTCATGGTCAGGTGGCAACCGGCGCCGATCCCGGAAATGCCGGCTCCTATAATCAAGACATCCAAATGTTCGATGGTCAACTCCTCGCGAGGGCCGTTTAAGACCCCTCGGGCATCCAGGTTTCGTGGACATGCAGCCAGACCAGGTCGTTGGGCTTGCCCTCGACACGCTGCATGACCGCGGTGCTCCGGCGTCCCCTGGTGCGGCCGTCCATGTCTTGCCATTCCTGGTAGGAAACCAGGAACAGACCGTCGCCAAGGGGGCGGACGGCCATGGATTCAATCCAGATGCGACAGGGCGCGGCCTTGTTTTTGGCATGGGCGCCGCGCAACCCTGTCATCAGGGCGGGACGGGGAACATGATCGCCCCCGGGAACCACCATGGCAAAATCGTCGGCCATGACGTCGGCAAAACGGGCAAAGGCGGCATCTGTATCCGGCAACTCGCCGTTGAACCAGTCCTGGAAGAATTGGTGGAGTTGAACCACTTCCTGCTTACACGCGGTTTCCATGGGCACGGCCGAACCTCCCGACATCAAATAAAGTATGACTGCAGCGATCATGGCGACCTCCGTTGCCGCATTCTAGCATAGCCCTGATGAGATGAGGATCGCCGGGGAGAGGGAGTTAACTCAATCCCGCGACCGACACGACGGGCCGTGGTTCATGTTGTAAGTCCTGCCAAAAAAATGACATTCTGTTGGAACATCCCGTCAATTTATTTTGTTACAATGGCGTCCATAGATTCTAGGAGGAACTCTTGTTAGCCAAGGTACTGGTTTACGGTATGGCTCTATACCTGTTGGCGGGTTTTATCTTTGCCTTGTTCTTTGTCCGCACGGGCGTCGGCAGGGTAGATCCGCTTGCCAAAGAAGGGAGTCGGGGCTTTCGCATCCTGATTTTTCCCGGCGTCGCCGCGTTGTGGCCGTTGATGCTGCGTCGCCTGCGTCAAGGCACGGATGAGGCCCCTCGGGAATTCAACAGCCATCTTCAAATGGCCCGCAAAATGGAACACCAGAAATGGGGGCGCGACAAATGATTGCTCAATTGAGAACCGCACATCGCGTTGCTTTCCTTGTCATGGCCGCGGCCGCGCCCGCCCTGTTAATCGGCAGTTTACTGGTGCGCCAACTGCCCGCCGAGGTGGACCGGTTTGCCCCGGTTCGGCCCGAGGATCACGCGGTCAGCGGTCAATGGTGGTTGAACGACGACACCCTTTGGGGCGAACTCACCATCGAAACCCGCCTTTACGGCACCAGCAAACGCATGATTCTGGAATTGGCTCCCAAGGTTGCCTTCGAGGAACCCGACATCCTGGTGATGTGGCAGGAGGGCGAAAGCACCGAGGTAGCCGGCGAAAACGCCTACCTGCTGGGCACCCTCTCCGCCAAACAGGCCCGTCGTTTCCAATTGCCCCCCACGGCCTACGAACGAAACGGTCGCCTTTTTCTCTACAGCCTGGCCTGGGACAAACACATTGCATCTTGCGCCCTACCCAGCAAAGAAGCTTATGAGGGCGAATTCAGACCGTCTGAGGAGTTTTGAATGGGTCTCAATTACCAGGCCGTGGGGTGGAATCCCCAAAAGAAGGTCTACGATCGCATCCTGGTTCTGGGCGTGCTGCTGTACCTGATCGTGTTCATTGTGGGCGGCTTTATTTTCTTTCCGACCGCCACCATCGAAACCCTGCTCATCCGCGCCTTCGGCACCGCCGCCATGGTGCTGCTGCACATCATCCTCATGATCGGCCCGCTGTGCCGTTTGGATACCAGGTTTCTGCCCCTGCTTTACAATCGCCGCCATATGGGCGTAACCATGTTCCTGACCGCCCTGATCCACGCTTTCCTGGTTACCATGCAATACCACGCTATAGGCGACGCCAATCCCATCGTCAGCATCTTCACCGCCAACACGGCCGTGGACAGCCTGGGCGGGTTCCCCTTCCAGCCCCTGGGTTTCTTTGCGCTGATCATCCTGTTCCTGATGGCCGCCACCAGTCACGACTTCTGGCTGCGCAACCTGACCCCGCCGGTTTGGAAAATCCTGCACATGGGCGTTTACCTTGCCTACCTTTTGCTGGTCGGTCACGTGGTGCTGGGCGTTCTTCAGGCCGAGACCAGCCCTATTCCCGCCGTAGCCATGGCCGTGGGGATTGTCCTGGTTGTGGGTCTTCACATCGCCGCCGGCTACCGCGACAAGGTTCGGGTCAAGGAACGCGCCCACGGCACCGACTACATCGATGTTTGCGGTGTCTTCGAGATCCCGGAGAAGCGGGCGCGCATCGTCTCGATGTCCGGGGAGCGCGTGGCCATTTTCAAATACGACGGCAAGATCTCCGCTATATCCAACGTCTGCCGCCACCAAAACGGACCCTTGGGCGAGGGCAAGATCATCGACGGTTGCGTCACCTGCCCCTGGCACGGTTTCCAGTACCGGCCCGAGGACGGCCGCGCCCCGGCGCCGTTCGAGGACAAGGTGCCTACCTTCCGCGTCAAACTGCGCGGCGACCGGGTCATGCTGCATCCCATTCCCAACCCGCCGGGCACGCCCGTGGAGCCGGCTGTCATCGGTGTTGACGGAGGTCGCAGATGAAACCTCATGAAGACAAGGAATTCTATGTCGGCTACACGGAGAAGGCGCCGCCGGGCATTGCCAAATACGTCCGTCTCCATGTCATCCTGATGCTGCTTGCGGTTGCCGCTACCTCCCTGGTGCTGGTCATGAGTCAACGGCCCCCCGACCCGGGCGTCTTCGAATTCGGCACCTATCGCAACTTCGAGGGTTGGATCGTGGAGGAACCGTTCCCCATGTTGCGCATGGAGCGACCGGGCCGCGCCTATCAGAGTCCTACTCACTCCCTGTACACCCTCGTGGTCTTCGGCAAGTTCAGCGCAAACAACGCGGTGAAGGGACTGAACGGAAAGAAGGTCCGCCTGAAAGGCAGCATGATCTACCGTGACGACCAGATTATGCTGGAAGTGTCGGACGATCCGATCGAAGTGTTGGAGGATCCCGGCTTTCCCAAGGACGACCTGTTCGGTCGCGATTTGGGCAAGATCACCCTGGCCGGCGAGATCGTGGACAGCAAGTGTTTCCTGGGCGTCATGAAACCCGGTAACCTGAAAGTGCACAAGGCTTGCGCCGTCCGTTGCATCAGCGGCGGCATTCCGCCCGCGCTGGTAGTCAAGGACAAGGAAGGCAATGCGCGCTACTTCATCCTGGTCTCTCCCGAGGGCCGCGCCATGAACAAGGAAGTGCTGGACATGGTTGCCGAACCCGTGCGCGTCACCGGAAAAGCAGTCGGCTACGACAACCTGACCCTGCTCTACACCGATCCCCGGGACATCGTCATCACAAGGTAAGACGCGTGGCAAAGAGAAAGGGCCTTAAGGAGCAATTGGAACTGGTCGCACGACTGGACCCGGACACCATGACCACGGCTGAATACACCGAGGTCATGGGTTTCCTGAACGGTCATCCCCGATTGGCTTCGCGGGCCTTGAAGCTGCTGGTGGCAACGCCTCGCGGCCTTCCCGAGGATCTGCTGGCCGAGTTGTTCGAAACCCACCGTCGCGGCGGTAAGGAAACCGATCCCGGCTGTGAGATCAAACAGGCGATTATCGATGCGTTGGCCCGCATGGAAAGCGAGCGGGCCGAGATCTTCCTGGCCGCCGCCCGTTGTCGCCAGCTGGAATCGGCCTACGGCCCGCCGGAGGACACCGCCTCCGAGTTACGCGGTCTGGCCTTCGGCGCCCTGGTTTCGCTGGGTTATCGCGATATCCACTACCTGGCCGTGGACCTGCTCATGGACAAGGAAGCCGATACCCGCCAACTGGTGGTTCAGGCCATGGGTCACCTGGGCAGCGAGGCGGCGGAAGTGTTGCTGCGTTTCAAGTTGTTGAACGGCGACCCGGAATCCGGGGTCATCGCCGAATGTTTCGCTTCCCTGATGCGCATCAACCCGGACAAATCCCTGGATCTGGCTCAAGCCTACCTGGACGACCCGGATCCCGAATTGGCCGAATCGGCCGCCCTCGCCATCGGCGAGTCACGTCATCCCAAGGCGTTCGAGGTGCTGCGTCGCTACTGGGACGCAAATCATGTCCCCGCCAAACAGGACCGGCTGATTCTGCCTCTGGCTTTGATGCGAAGCCGGGAATCGCAGGACTTCCTGTTGGGTCTACTGGAGGAGGGCAATAAACGGCATGCCCGCTCGGTCTTCCAGGCATTGCGCATCTATCGCGCCGACGAGAACATCCGCAACCGCATCGAGGCTATCCTCAAAAAACAACGCAACAGTCAGTGGCAGGATTACTACCGCTCCTATTTCGGCGTCTGATTCTGGAAACTCGCCAAGGGGCCGGCGCGGCAAAGCGCGGCCGGTCTTCGGTACCTGCAATCGAGGCGGGCCCGGTCGGGCCCGCGTACTCGTCGGTTACCAGGCCAGAGCCTTGCAGCCGTAGAGCCGTTCGGCGTGAATGCCTTTCTCCTGACAGGCGGCGATCAGGGCGTTGGATTCCACGATCGGTTTCGATTTTTCCGTGTACTTGATGCTGGAAATGAACGTCAACCAGGGCTCCTGGCCCATGGCGTAGACATAGGCGTATTTGCTGTCCAGCGAAGCGATCATCTTCAGGCCCTTCTCGCAATCGGAACCGTCCAGTCGGCGTTCCTGGTCCTGGCGGCGCTCCAGGGGTTTGGTCAGCAAGGGACCGTAAAGCCAGGACATGGGCGCACCGGCACACTCCATGCCGATAAAGATTCGGTCGATGGAACCGAACATCTCGCGGATCATGTCGTACATTCGCGGCGACAGGTTATTGGAATCGGCAGCGCAAACCACCGCCTTTCCGTTGAGCTTGACATGGTAGGCCAACTTACTGCGGATATGCAGCTCGCCGTGTTCGCCGAAGAAGGGCAAGCCGGTAATCTGCCCGTCGGGTACGTCGATAGACTCCAATTCCTCCATCTCGATGACATTCTTGAAACCGGTGCTCTCCAGCACCAACTTGATGGACGGATCTTGCAAAGTGCCGCCGTTGGACTTGGGCACGATGATGTTCTTGATCTTGTGACGCAGGGGAATGAGGGTTTCAAAGAGGATGTGGTCCTGGTGATTGTGGGTCAGCACCACGTAGTCGATCACCTCGGGCAGGTCTTCATAGGTGTAGCGCGAAACGGTGGTGTCGCTGATTTTGTAGCTGACCACGGGATCGGTCATAATGGAACAATTGGGCGATTCGATGAGCAGGGTGGCATGGCCGAAGTACTTGACCCGAATACCCTTGCCGTCGATGGTTTGACGGTCGCGCCCTTTCGCCTGGGGTGTTTCCTCGGTGAAGAAACTTTCGAAGTAGGCGCGTTCCTCGGGGTCCTCGGGGATCAGTTCGGCGATATTACTGAGCGGCGCGGGCGCTTCGCGCATTTTGAACAGCCGGTCCCAAACATCGCTGTCGAAGGGGATGTTGTAGTTCAGATGGGTCGCGTCGGGGAAACGCGGCGTAGACAGGGCGAAAGCGCGATGGTCGGCGTCTACCATGGTCAGTTGAATCGACTGCTTCTCGCGGGCGCGCTTGTAGAAGGCGCTGTTGTAGAACATACGCTCGATATAGCGGACGGAAGGATTGTTGTTCAGGTCGTAGCCCAGTTCCACGAAACCCTGGAGCATTTCGGGAATGCGCGGATAGAAACTCAGCAGCGAGTTCCCGCGAGCTTCATTGGTCAGAAGGGTGTCCAACTCCTTGATGGCTGCCGCTATTTCTACCAGGTCATCGTTCTCGGTCAGGGTGCGGTTCATCAATTCCTTGACCAGGCCGGACTGGTCGCCGGGCAGGTCGATAAAGGGGCCGCCGATCATCTTGGGATTCTTGACGGCATTGGCGTGCATGCGCGGCGATTTGATATAGGACTCCATAATTTTCATATGCCAGTTGGCCATGATCATGGCGTAGGTATGAGGCGCTACCAGCATGGGCCAGGCGTACCATTGATTGATGAGCGGCTCCATGACGACGTTTTGTTTGAGGTAAAGGGGCTTGTCAGACATATTCACTCCGTGTTCATGCATCCGGGATGGCGCCCGCCCCGGCTTTCGGTTTTTTGGGGAAAAAGGGCGAAGCAGCGGCACATTTTAGCATGATGTTTTCGGCTTGCTCGGGCAACATGTCGTTCGACAATGGTTAATTATTCACGATCCAGCGGCCGGGTCATGCAAGTGGGACCGCCGCAACCCTTTTGACTGATTTCCGCGCCCGGGTAGGTCAAGACCTCGGCGCCGGCCTCTTCCATCAACTTGCGGGTAATGGGGAATCCTTCCAGGGCGACTACCTTTCGCGGCGCAACCGCCAACACATTACAGGCCATTTCCCATTCTTCGTCAGGCACTTCCACCAGTTGATAACCCCGGGCCAATAGCAATTCTCGGAACGGCACCGGCATCAGGGCCGAGTAGACCACGGCCAGGTCCGTGTCTATGGGACTGAAGAAGGACATCAGGTGAAAGACATCGGCGGGGCCTTTGTAGTGCGGCAGAGGGACGGTGACCAGGTCGACACTATCGTCCAGCAGTGCTCGTAACTGTCGTATCCCCTCGTCGTTGGTGCGGTAGCCGCGTCCCACGGCCAGGGTGTGTTCGTCCACCCAGGCGACATCGCCGCCCTCGATATAGCCCTCGCCCTGGATGCGACCCAAAACGGAAATGTCCAACTTTTCGAACAGCCGGCCTTTCGCGGTGGGTTCGTCGCGTCGGGCGGGTTTGCCCATGTTGCATAAAATCATGCCGCGATCGGTGGCAATGGCCGCATCGCGGGGATAAAGCGAATCCATGGTTAAAGTGTTGTCCTGGGCCAGGTAGTGAATCTCGATACCGCATGCTTCCATCAGCCCGGCGAACTTGTCGTAGTCGGCGACAGATTGAATGAAGTCCGGTCGGTCCAGGTAGTTCAACTCCTGCCACTGAGCATCCACGCGGGCCTGGCTCAAAAAGGCGTCGCGGGCGTGTTTCAACACCAGCCGACGGATGGGGCGGACATCGGATTGAAAGGTAGTCATGCATCACTCCCGGGCCGAGCCCTGCGCAGCCATGCGTAAACGGGGATACCGGCCGTAATCATCAAGAATCCCAAGTATACCGTTCTTTCGCCGGACCCGCCAACGGCCCACATAACGTATACAAAGCCGATCATGCTGAGCGCCATACCCCAGGGACCGAGCCGCCCCGGCAGTTCCGGTTGCCGCAAGCGGATCAGCATTTCCGCAAAGGAACAATAGACGTAGGGCACCAGGCAGGCCAGCGTGGCCAATAGCGCAATGAACTCGAAGGTTTTGGCCAGGGTGCCCGCGAAGTTCAACAATAGCAGGGAGGTTATGATGATGCTGGAAAACAAAATCCCGAAATAGGGCGTGCCGCCCTTGGACAACTTCCTGAAAACGGGCGGCATCATATCGTCCAACGCCATGGCGTAAGGCACCTGACCGGATAACAACATCCAGCCGTTCAAGGCGCCGAAAGTGGCAATCACGGCCCCGCAGGCAATGGCCAAACGGGCGCCGGAACCCCACAGGGAGGCGGCTGCATCGGCATAGGGCGCGTTGGAGGTAGCCAATTGGTCGGGCGGCACCACACCCATGACCGCGATGCTGCCAAGGATGTAAACGACCGCGGCGCCCAATACGCCGAATACGGTTGCCCGGGGAATGGTGCGCCGCGGGTCGACCACATTTTCAGCCGGAATGGTGGCGGACTCCAAACCCAGGAAGGCCCAAAGGGTAATGGCGCCGGCAGCCGCCAACGCATTCAAACCCGTTTGCTCGGGTGGAAGATTGGGCGTGAAATTGGCGGCGTCCGCGGCAAAAACGCCCACAAGGCCTATGATCAAAAGCGGCGCCAACTTGAGGGCGGTGGTAATCAACTGCAACAAACCCGCCTGGCGAACCCCGGCAATATTGACGGCGGCGAGCAGCCAGACAGCGGTAACGGCGGCAGAGGCCCCGGCAAACCGGCTCTCACCCAGGACGGGGAAAAAGACACTTAGGTAACCTACCAGCGCCACGGCAATATCCGCATTCCCGGCCCAGATGGACAGCCAATAACCCCAGGCGGCCTGAAAGCCGATGAAGTCGCCGTAGGCCGCCCGGGAATAGGCATAGGGCCCGCCGACCTTGGGCATCAACTGAGCCAGCCGCGCAAACAGCAGGGCCATCACAATCGCGCCGGCGGTGGTGAACAACCAGCCGCCGATTCCCAACCAACCGTAAGGGGCCAGGGAAGCGGGCACCATGAACACGCCGCTGCCGATCATATTACCCATAACCAATGAGGTACAGATCCAGATGCCCAGTGTTCGTTTCTGCTGCATGGGTCCCCCTGAAGCGCCGCGCGGACTGAATCCATCAGGTCATCGAACCATGTCCGGGGACAGATATTGCACTCGATCTTAGCGGAATGAACACCAGGCCGCAAGTTTTCACGGGCGCGCGGGGGAGCATGGGAGTGCGGCCGGGACTTGATAAAGTCGTGCATCTCGCCTTGAATGGCGGCCGCTAGGCGCCGTTCCTTCCGCTGGGATCAGTTATTGAATAGGGGCACGTCCACCGGGCCGGCGAACCAGAATTGCGGATGACGGGAGAGGGCGTCGAAAAAGCGGCTGGGGGCGCGCAGGTGGATCAGCTCGGCATGGGTGAACGAGCGCAGGATGCCGGGCGTCGTCCCGCTTTCCCGGGCCACCTCCGCCAGCCAGGGGGGCCGGTCCGGGGGCGCGCTCCCGGGCTCTTCGGACGGAATGGCGCCTGGTTGCAGGGCGATGACGGCCTCCACCTGGTCGTGGGGACGGGCGCGCCGGCACCGCGTCCGCAGCCGGGCATCGAAATAGGGTTGGGTCTGGAAGGCCGGCGGCGGGGCCGCTACGGGCTTGTCGGCGCCGTTCGGCGCGGCCGTCAGGGCGGCTAGGGCCGCCGCCGGCCGCACGAGTCCCGGCCCGCCCGCCCGGTCGTCGCCCCGGCGTGGGCCGGCGCCTGCGAGCAAGGCCCGCCTGATGGTCGCGGCCTCGGCGTCGGGTCGGGCCTGACGCAGCCTGGCGACCACGCCGGCCACGTAGGCGCATGCCATGGAGGTGCCGCTACGCACGGCGGTCCCGCCTCCGGGCGCGGCGGCGCGGATGTTTACCCCGGGAGCCAAAATGTCGGGCTCGTGGGTGTTCCGGTGGTAACGGCTGCCCGAGAAAGGGGCCGCCCGTCCTTGCTGGTCTACCGCACCTACCGACAAGACCTGGGGATAACAGGCGGGACTGCAGACCCGGCCCGGGCCGCGGTTGCCGATGGCCGCCACCACCAGCACGTCCCGGTCGGTCAGGGCCCGGATCAGGCCCAGGAAGACGGGGGTTGGGGAGGCGATGCCCACGGGCAGACAGGCCACGCGCAGATGGTCGGCCGGCAGGAGGTCCAGACCCACGAGCAGGTTGAGCAGGGTCTTGCCCCCGCGCGGGAGGGCAACGACCCGCAGGCGCGCGGCGGGGGAGAGCGGCGGCAGACCCGGGTAGCGGGCCTCACAGATGATGCCGGCGGTGTGGGTGCCGTGGCCGGTAAGATCGTAGACCTCCGTGCCGGACATCACCTGGCCGTCACGGTCGAGCACGAAGAAGCGCGACACCCGCTCCGTGAGCCGAGGATGGGCAGAGCTGATACCGGTATCCAGGTGGGCGATGGTGAGTGGCTTCATCGAAATCACGGAGCTTGGCCTCTGTGGGGAACTATGCTGAAGAAGGAGAGGGCTTCACGGTGAACCAGTAAGGAAGTGCCTCTTTTTGGTTTCCATTCTCGTCGGTGTAAAATCCTTTTATGTGGAGATCTTTGCGATCCTCATCTGTTGTAACATCACTTTCTGTAGGAGTATACTGCCCCCCTTTTTTTATCTTGAGTTTGTATCGAAACCATGAAAAGCTTGCCTCAGTACCCTCTTCAATATTTTCCAAGCAAGCTGTCAAAGTTTTTCCAGGGTACAGTTCTTCGTCACTTTCCTTGATTGAAACCGAAACAGCAGGGTTTGCATGAGTGTCAATATACAGCCCTCCATACGCGGATTGGAGACCCAACACAACAAAGCCTCGAAGAGCATTAACTGACTTGGCAAGTTTTTCACTCCTCTCTTCCGGTTCCACGCGGCTAATCAGGAATATTTCAGCAAATGAATCTAAAAAACTCGCAATTGGATCTATGTAATAACAAGAAATAACTCTATCATCTTGCCTGGGTTCAGAGTCGTTGTCTTCCATACCACCCAAGAAAATGAATAATAGGAAATGACAGAGCTCATTGACCATGGTGAGTATTTGATCAATTGTGTCGAATGTTTCGAAACCACTCCAGTGTTTCCCCAAATTGTTTGTTAAGTTAATTATATAGGCAAATGCCGGCCAAGCAACACCCTGATACCATTGATACCTCCATATTTGAGTACTTAATAGATGATTTGAATCATCTCCGGGGCGGCTGGACTCTTGGGCCAATATGTTCCATGCAACAGATGATAAATCAGGAAGCTCTAACTTAGATAGATGACCTTTCCACCCCGCTCTTCGTGATGCATAGTCATTAATAATGCTAGTCGCGATTGCCAAACCATCCAGTATCTGGAAGGTACCATAAGCACGCTTCGAGCTCGAAAACTCTTGTGTGGATGAAGCGGATGTTGCTAAACCCGTGAGGGTGTAGGGAACGGACATCAACAAACATGTCAGCGTCAAAAAGCTGGGCTCCGGGTCTTCCTCGCCCATCATGCCCTTCAATAACGCTGTCATCGCGTGATCCGAGGGTAAGGGTTTGGTCATCTCCCCGAGAGTGACACTGAAGACCGAGGTGCAACCGTCAAAAAAGAGTTCCAAGACTTGTCTCATCAACGCGAAACCGTTGGGTATCAGATTCTTCACGATTCCGGTTATCTCGAGCAGGAAGTCTTCGGCAGACAATGTGTCTACATTGGTGAGGAAGTCATTGAATGACGAGAGTTGTCCTTCCAAATCCGCAAGCAGAGGCGAGGCCTCGACCGCTGCATGAATATCCCTGAAGAAGTCCTCAATTTCCTGTTGGTGGCCCGCGAAGTCCGGCAGGATTTTCAGCCATTCATCTCCGCTGCTCTCCGATAAGGGATCCTTGACCGTGTTCTCGGGCTCGGGTCCTGTCTGGGCGTCGGGTTGGGTGGATGGGCCCTGTGCAACCGTGAAATGCTCGATGCCCAGGCTGAACTCCGGGAAGGAGAACAGGCCCGCGAGCCCGTCGATTCGGGAGGTCAAAGCAGTAAGATCGACACAATCCAGGGTTGGTATAAAATCGTTGATAAACTCTCGGAGTTGTTCGCGGGTCGGCATTTGATTCATGTTGAGAGGTGTAGAGAAATCGATATTCAAGGTCGTCTGGATCTCGCCGAGTACATCACGGACCGTATTCCCCAAACCCGCGAGAGACGTGTTGAGGTCCGAAGCCTCCACGTTCAATTGGGCTTGGATGCTGTCCAAGACGGCATTGATGGAATTTTTGATGTCATACATTTCCGTGTCGTTTGTCAGCATCATGAGCTCGGGCTTCAAGGCTTTTTCTAGTTCTCTCGCATTGACCACGATGTCTTCCCAGTGCTCGAGAATACCCATCAGGCTGGACACCCCATTTTTCAGAGAATCGGTAGCGGTGGCTCCGGTCATGTCAACCCCCCTTGGCGGCCTTCGCTTGTTTGTGAAAACTCAGACAATGATTAACCTCACCGTTGTACAAGTTTCCTTCCCATAACTACCCTTTCAGAAACCAGGATATTGTTCATCAATCGGTGTACTGTACCTCGAGATAAATATAAGAGCCACCAGATCCGGCATTCAAATCGCCCCCTATTCGATACCAACCACCACCGATAGCTCCTGCTCCTTGGGAACTGTTATAATGTCCTACTCTTATATTTTGAATAGCACCTTTTCCATTGCACTTGAAGCTCCCGTTAACCTCTAGTTTGGCGGTCGGCGGATTGGTTGTTCCTATGCCCACATTGCCTGCATTCGTGATCGAAAAACTCTTGCCTCCGCCTTTGGTAGCTGTTTGAAACACATAATAGCTGTTCGAACTGCCATTATTCTCGAGGAAGACGTTGTTCACATTTTGTGGAGTCTGATCTGAACTCCCACTACTGACATGAAACAGCGTCCCTGGATTCGGGTTATTGATGCCTACCCTCCCAGCATTGGTGATCGAGAAACTCTTTCCACCGCCGCTGGTGGCGGTTTGGAACACATAACAAGAGTTCGAGGTGCCATTATTCTCTAGAAAAACGTTGTTGATCCCGGTAGGTGTTTGGCCGGAACTTCCGCACTTGATATGTAGGCTGGCTTTCGGGTCGTTCGTGCCAATGCCTTGCTTGCCGTTTTCCATAACAAAGGTCGCCTCGCCCTTGATGATCAATGCTTTTAATTTTTTTCCCGTTTTTCCAGTGCCGAATACCACACTGTGGTTACTGTGATCTTGTAAATGACCGATGCGCAGATCGCCACCTTTCCATTCGATGAAGCGTCCCATCACCTCCAGCTCATCCTTTGCCCCCTTCAAGACCACCGCGTTTAGATCGTGTCTCACGGCTCCGAACAACTTCATCTCGGTTTTGCCCTCGAAGCACAGTCCACCACCCCGGATATCGAGTTTGTCCTGGGGGTCGTCCGTGCCGATGCCCAACGCCTCGGAAACGGTGGCGCTCTCACTCGTCAACGTGTTCACATCGGCGTTGCCGTTAACGGTGGCGTGGCCGTTTATGGTCAGACTGGTACCAGTCAGGGTATCCACCGTGGTGCCGCCGTGTACCCGGAGGCCGTTCAATACCGAAGTGGAAGAGGGGTCCACGTATCGTCCCACGTGGTTTCTATCCACCAGACGATTGGCATAGAGATCGCCCTCGATGGTCGTTTTACCGGCGACCCTGAGGCGACTGTCATTCGGGGTGATGCCGATACCCACGTTGTTGCTGTTGCCAAACCGTTTGTGCACGATGGGCGTCTTCTCCACCTGGATGGCGAAACGTCCGTCCCAGTAACCGGGTACGTCCTCGTAGAGCAGGTAGATGTTGGCAAATCCCGAGACCGCGTTGGAGCGGATATTGCTCAGCTGGAAGTCAATGTACTCCCCCGCTTTCAGCGACCCTTCGGCGGGATCGGGTTCGAAGGTGAACACCGGGCTGGTGCCGGTGTCGTTCATGTCCAGGCTGGCGGGGTTCGAGGGCTGGAGATCACCGGCATCGTCCCAGGTATGGCGGGTATAGGTTATCTCGATGGCTTTCAACTGATCCTCCGAGGCCAGATCCCATTCGTCCTCGGGAGGGTCGTCGAAGACGAAGCGAAAGCTGGTGTTGCGCTCCTGATTCAACTGGCCGGTCTCGAAGAGGATGCGGCCCTTGTCGCGGTTCGCCGGATCCACCTTCGCGATGTTGATCATGCGAATGCGCAGGCAGCCGGCCGTGCCGCTGCCGGCTGCCTCGGAAGGGGCGTCGTTGAGAATGGTGTTGGCGCCGACGATGCCCACCTGCAGTGGGATGTGCTTTTTGCCCCGTTGGTTGATGATGTCCACGGCACGCATGCGGGTGCCGGCGATCTCCGCCTCGGCGTTCCGGTAGTACAACCGTTGGTAGGACAGGGCGACATTGGTACCGCGCGCATAACCGCCGCCGGCGCTGCGGTACTCCAGGGTGAAGGAAAGGCTCTGTTCCACGCCCAGCGTCAGGGGCTGGTTCCCGCGATAGAGCAGCCGGAGGGAGATCTTGCCGTCCTCGGGATCTTTCTCGGCGGCGGCGGCGATCCAGTCCGGGGGCAGCTCTCCGGCCCGGATGTACTGCAGCGGATCGGTGGGGACTTCCCTGAAGGTCTGGGGTTTGAAGGTGAGCCGCAGGTGGTAGTTGTCCCTGCCGGGAACGTTGTTGCCGGTGGGCCGCCATTCCAGTTGCTGGTTGGAGGTATTGACGAGCTCGAGAATAACCCGCTGGTTCCCTGTCTCGTCGGCCATGTAGAGGATATTCTGCTCGTCGCCGTCCCAGAGCTGAAAGTCCAGGGGGTATTCGTCCTTGAAGGCCACCCGGGCGGCGCGGGCCTCGTGCATCACCGTCTGGACCTGCTCGGGGGTGAGCGCACGGTCGTAAATACGCACGGCTGCCAGTTCACCCTCGTAGTGGGCGTCGTCGGCGTCGGCGCCGAGGGTGAGGGTGCCGCCGGCCGCGGGTAGGCTGACGGCACGGCGGGCCGCCTGGCGCCCGTTCAGGTAGAGAAGATAATCACCAGCGGAGACCACCAGGGCCACGTGGCACCAGGTGTTCGCGGGTAGGGTCTCCGCCACGACCGTGTTCTGGTTACCGCTCTGGAAGGACAATTGATCGTTGACCAGGCCCAAGCGGCGGGCGCCGTTGCCCAGGTCGAAGACGGGCTGCCAACCAACCCGCGACGCCGGCCGGATCCAGGCCGCAAAGGTGGCCGCGACGCTCGCGGGCAGGTCGGGTGTGATGTCCACCCGGTCATCCACGCCGTCGAAGCCGATACAGCTGCCCAGCACGTCGTCGGGCGCGATCAGCGCCCCCCGCAGGGTGGCATCGAAGGCCAGATCGCCGACCGCCGGCTCGAGTTCGTCCGTGGGTAGGGCCAGTACCAGCTCTGCTTCCGCCGTGGGCACTTCCTCGGCGGGCGGCTCGACCGGTTCTGCCGGAGGCTCGACGGGTTCGGTGGGCGGCTCGACGGGTTCGGCGGGCGGCTCGACCGGTTCTGCCGGAGGCTCGACGGGCTCGGCGGGAGGTGCCGGCGAGGTGGCGCCGGCCGGGGTGAGCATCACACCGGTGTGGGCCACCCGGGTGGGATTGCCGTACAGGGTACCGTGGTGGCCGTGGGGAGAGAGGTCGCTGACCGCTGTACCGCCCTGCTCGCGGAAATTCCAGTAGCCGATCAGGCCGGGCTCGTCCCCGCTCAGGGCGCGGTTCTTGAACTCATTGATCGCGGCCTCGTCGCGCACGGTTGACCATAGACGCAGCTCCCCGATCTGGCCGGTGAACGGGACCTTGCCGCCGGGACGAGCGCCGATATGGAGATCATGGTTCGAGGTGGGGGCCTCGGTGCCGTAGCTATGAACCTGGTCTCTCACCCCGTTGACATAGAGGATGGCCTCGCGGCCGGCGTTGTTCCTGGTGAGCGCCAGGTGGTACCACTGGTCGGGAACAAACTGGGTGCCGGAAGCGAACTCGTTGTCGTGATGATTGGGACCATGGTAATATTTCAGCAGGCCGCCCCAGAAGGTAAGGTCGTATTCACAGTTGTAATGTTTGGACAACAGGCACTTCCCACTCAGCGCCGCACTGGATCGGAACCAGACCTCAATGGTCAGGTCACCGGTAACGCTCAGGGCGGCGCTGTTGGCGCAACGCATGTGATCCGCACCGCCGGCCAACTGGATGGCACACATCTCGATCTGCTGTTCAGTACTCATGGCTTACTCCTCGTATCTCGAAAATCCAATTGTGTTTAGGTAAGGGTCACTACGCGCGGCACGGCGAGAAAGGCCTCGTCGAAGGCCGCCTCGCTACCTGCGCCCAGGCCGCTCAGGTCGACCCCCCGGCTGTCCAGGCCCAGGGCCTCCAGCAGCGGATCGCGCTGTTCGGCGCGGTCGGCGATGCCCAGGAGAATCGCCTTCGAGTCCTCACCCTCGCCTACGCCCGGCGTGGTCGCCAGGGCCGTGGTCCACCGGAAGGCGTCGGCTCTCGGGGCTACGTCGTAATGGAAGTCACTGACCGCTCGGTCCTCGGTCTGCTCGGGCTCCTGCTTGGGCCCCGGTTCGATGCGCACGCCCATCAAGAGGTCCTCGATGATGCCGCTCGAAGCGGCCAGATCGTCGAGGTTCGCCGTGAAACGCTCGCCCCACAGGGCCTCGGGTCCGTTTTTCTCGAGGGCAGCGAAGGCGAAGTCGGCCGCGTCCATGGGCCCGTCGATGGTGATGGTGTGGGTGGAGACAATCCCCGGTTGCGTCTCCTCTCCGCTAACAACCTGTTTCGGCACCTTCATACATCCGATGGCAAAGTCCTTGCCGGTGATGAGGCTGCTCGTTTCGCCGTCCAACTTGATTTTGGTTGACGGAATCACCGCCTGGGTAGTCAAGACCAATTCGGCCGGGTTGACGATCCAGGTCCCGTCGTCCAGTTGCCGGGTGGTCCCCCCGACAACGTCTACCGAACAGATGTCCTCGCCGGCGGGCAGGAAGGCCTGCTTGAATTGTGGCCAGCTGAGGGCGGCGGGTTGAGTGCGCTCCCGCGAGCCGAAGGCGACGTCGAAGGAGATGATCGACCAGTCCACATGGGCGATCCCGGCAAATTCGGGACCCCAGATGTGCAGGTTGGCCCCCAGGCTCACATCGAAGCGCTTCTCTACCGATTTGGAGACCTCGAAGAAGCCGACCCGGAAATAGGCGCTGCCGCGAAAGACCACGCCGATGCCAACCTGCAGATACACGTGGGCGTCGTAGTAGTAGGGCTGCCAGGAGATGATGAAATCGGCCCCGATGATGAACCAGGCCTTGATGCCCCCCGTCAGGGAAGCGCCGGCGATGCCGATATCGAAGCTGACGGTGCGTTCGAACTGGAAGAGTGCCTCCAGGCGGCCACCCGCCATCAGGGCGGAGGGGGTGAGGGCGTAGTACATTTCGCCCTTGATGCCGAGCTCGCGCGTCAGTTGCCAGTGGAAGCCCAGACGCGGGACCCTGGGATAATGGGTCGGGACGGGGAAACGAGGATGGTAGCCGCCCATGGTGTAGACAAAGTCGCCGGCGTGAGCCCCCGCCAACCAACTGGCGAAGGCGTAACCACCGGTCAGGCGGCAGTCGCGGGAGAGGATGAACGAGTCGGGGGTCAACACACCCACCGCCAGGAGCGAACCGGCGGTCACATCGCAGGTAGCCCTCAGCGCCAGTTGTACCTGGGCCAGGGGCGTGGGCCGGCTCGCGCCCTGACCCGTGGAGGTGGGCACCCTGAGCGTGGCCAGACCCAAGACATCAAAGGCCAGTTTGTCGCCGGGCCCGAACCTGGCGATCAAGAGGGCAAAACCGTCGATCAGCTTGAAGGAATCGAATTTCACGCCGAGGGCCAGGAAAAGGGCGCCCCTGGTGGCGGGGAAGTAGTCCTTGGTTGCCCGCAGCAGTTGCATGGGATCGGGCTGTTCGGCGGGAGGGTTGACGGCCATGCTCACGAGCGGAAAAGTGGCGATCCCGGTCACGTCCGGCACCCGGACCTCGCGATCGTAACCGAAACCGGCGGCCAGTCCCTTCACCTGGAAGAAGACGGGGCCCACCCCGGAAACCAGGTTCAGGGTCGCGTACACGAACAGGGAGGACCTGCCGTCCAGGCTCTTGAAGGCGCCCAGGGCGGATAGGGCCAGGCTGGGGGTCTGGATGGCGGCGGTCCCGCTGCAGGAGCTGTCCTCCCGGTCGTAGAGGAAGGCGCCGCTGATCTGAATCGGGCCCCTGGCAAAGGAGAGACCCAGGCCCTGGAGTTCGAAGCGCGGCGCGAGCTCGGCCACGGGGGTGACGACCGAGAGCCCGGCCAGGGCGAAGGTCACCGGTCCCAACGCCAGGGTCGCATCCAGCAGGAGACAGAGTTCCCGGGAACCCGGTCGATACCTCGCCCCCACCCGTACCAGGCTCACGGGTCCGAAGCTCTTGTCCACCGGGAACCAGGCGGTCCCCGGCGGCTCGAGCCGTTGTACGGACGGCTGAGGCAGGTCCGGGACGCCGGGAGGAGGATTGGCGGCCTCCAGGGAGATGTCGAAGGGTTCGTCACCCAGCAGCAGGGTGGTCGAGAACCGGGCTCCGGCCGTGACGGCCGGGGGGAAGCGCATCGCGTCGGGTGGGATGATGCGGCGGAGATTGTCGTACTCCGCCTGGTTCAGCGCATGCTTGCTGAAGACGATCCCGAAGCGATCGAGGCTCACCCGGCCGAGCCCGGCAAAGGCCTTGCCCACCAGGGGCAGGTTGGCCAGGTCGACGGCCAATCCGAAATCCACGCCCAGGATCCGTTTGGCTTGTTCCGGGTTCGGGGGTCGGACGGTGGCGAAGAAGGCGTTGTGGAGCTGGAGCGAGAACCCCTCGGGCACGAGCTCGGCGAATTCGGGCGCGATGTCTTCGGCGAAGGCCCTGTCGAAGGTGAACGCCCCCTGGCGGCCCCGCACGATGACGGCGGCATAGCGGTGCTTCTGACCATTGACCGTGTAGTTCTCGAACGACACATCGATTTCGACACCGGCGATGCGAACGGCCAGATAACGATGTTGATCACTCATGGGGTGACTCCTTGCTCGGAGGCGGCTGCCCGCAATTTCAGCCACCCTTCCCTGAATTCATGCGGCCCCGAGAAACCGGCTTCGCTGACCACCGCTTCGATGCCCTCGGCCCAGCGGTCCAGGATGGCGGCCACCAAGTCGTCGAGGCCCGCCAGTATGCCGCTCAGGGTGTTTCGCTCGTCCTCGTCGAGGAGGGTAGCCGTGGCGGCCGGATCAGCGCCGTTGTCGTCGAGCGGGGCCAGCCAGGCGGCGGCCGGGTCCAACAGGGCAGCCCAGGCTTCGTCGCCGTCGGTGCGGTCGGTCTCCGCCCGCCAGCGTTCGATGAACACCCGGCGTTCGATCCGGTGCTTGGGGAACCATTCCTTCCAGGTCTCGCCCTCCGGCCCTCGCTCCCGTTCCACCCAGCACCATTCATAGCCGGGCTCGGCCCGCAGGGGCAGGTCGATCTTGCCCTGCCGCGTCAACAGCGGGGCATGGAGGAAGCTGATCTCGATCTCCGCCAGGGCCCGGCTATACTGCTCGCGGGGAATGGAGATCTCCTTGTTGGGCAACACGCCCACGGTGGCATGCACCGTGCCGCGCACGTCCATGAGCATGGTAACGTGCTGCGGGTCATCGGCAATGCTCTGGTAGAAGTTGATTGAGCCCTGGCTGAGATAGCTCCCCCCGGCCTCGTCGGGATGGGTGAGGATGTACCCGTTCTGCGGCGCATAGAAGAAGGGTCGGGGGCTGTCGATAACCCTGCCCTGCGCGTCGAGGCTCTCCGTGGCGAAGCCGATGCGGCCGTCCTCCTCCGTGCGCTCGAGCCAATAACCCGCCAGGCCGTCTCCGAGCCGGCCGTACTCGCCCAGGCGCACGGGGAACAGGACCCTGCTGAATCCGTCGCTGGTTCTCGCCGAGGCGCCCAGGTCGTGGCGGAAGACGTTCCAATCCTGGTTGACGGCGGGCGGCGCGTGGAGCTGTAGATCGAGCACCGCTCGGACCACGGCGAGGGGGCGGCCGATCAGCAGGGAACCGGCTCGAATCGAGTCGGCTCCCTCGGGTTGGATGTTGTCCAGGGCGTCGTCCAGGGTACCGATCAGGTGATCCAGGTAGAGGCCCCCCTCGTCGTGCTCGATATTGTCGCGGATATAGACCACCGCCCGTTTCAGATGGGGGTTGGTTATCTCCTCGATGGCTTTGGCCCGGTCGCTGCCGATGGCTTCGTGCCAGGCGCCGGCCTTGAAATACCCCAGGGCCCGGCCGTCGGCGTCGTAGATCATCAGGCTCCTGTCGGTGCGGTTGGTCAGCAGCCAACCGCAGATGGGGTTCGTCGCCCGGTGGACGTTGGTCTCCATGGTGTCGGCGCCGGCGTTCAACCATCTGAAGTTCAGGCGGGCCGGTTGCACCAGCCTGGGCGGGAGCCGCACCAGGTAACGGCTGCGGGGCGAGGTCATCTTCGTGGTGGTGTCGATTTGGTTGGTGTCCAGATCCCTGGTCTGACCGAAGGTATCCACCAGTCTCAGCCGGGTGAGTTTCAGGCATCCGCTACGGATCGGGTTGAAGGCGTGCAGCGGGCTGGGCGCGATCTCGAGACAGTCGCCCATGGCTCTGCCCACCTGCTCGCTGGTGAAGCTGCGGTAGTCCGCGAAGGCCAACGGGTCGTCGATAGCCAGCTCCATGGTCTGTTTGTGCATCAACAAGGCCTGGTTGAAGCCGGTCAGGGACTGGGCCGAGATGTAGAGCCCGCCGGCCTCCTCGTAGGCCTTGATCATGGTGTAGGCCGGATTGTCGAAGGTCTTGCTCCCCTGGTAGGCCGCGGAGCTGATCTGCGCGGGCTCGTCGAACACGGCCAGGCGCTCGATCAACTGCCGCTCGATAGCGCGTTTTAGCAGGGGCCCGGCCTGGGGCGTCAGGATACTGCTGCCGGAATACACCCTGGCGACCTTGTTGATGCGACTCCTGCCGGGTTTGAGTTCCAGGTCCGGACTGGACCCGGGGGCCTGGTAGTTGTCGGTGATGAAGCGCTCGTCGTACAGGCCCCGGTGGAAATGCTGGTTGCTGTTGCTTTCGGTGGGGAAGACCTGGACCTCCCATTCCAGGAGGAAGGGGTTCCAGGGTTGATTTTGCCGGGTGTTGAGGGCGAAGGAGGCCCCGTCACCGAGCCTGGTGTGAACCTCCGCCACCGTGGCCGAGAAGTCGCGTATGTGGCTGAAGAGTTTGCCCGCGGACGGGCTGAAGAGGTGACAGGTCAGCACACCGTCGCGACCGTGGCGTTCGCCGGCATCCACCGCTTCACCACTCATCAACACCACGGGATCATTGGGTTGCCAGAAGCGCGGCCCCGGAATCTGTTCCAGGTAATAGTTGTCGTTCGTGTTCTGCTCCCGATTGATATTGTTTTCTTCCTCCTCGATGCGGTGGATCAGGGCATTGATCTCGGCCGCCAAGCGGGTGGCCAGGGCGTTGGGCCGGCTGCCCGCGGCGGCGATGCCGCTGATGTTGCCCTCGTCGTCCAAGGTGGGCGGATCCAAGCGCCCGGTCGTGGCGAGCTTGCGCTCAAGCGGCAGCACGAGCTTGTTGTGGATGAAATACCTGACCAGGTCGGCAGCGGGATAGTCGTGCAGGGCCAGGTCCGGCGGATAGGCGCAAACCATGTACTTGTACCAATCGGCGAACAGCCGGCGGCGCAGTTGGGCGATCTCCCGCCGGGCGGTGTCGTACTGTTTCTGCAGCAGGTTGACGCGGTTCAGGTCGGCGGCAATTTCGGGGGGCAGCGCGCCCAGGGCGTCCCGCACGGCCGTGCCGGTTCCGTTCAGGTTGGCGCGGCGCACCTGACGAATCACCCACAGGTGGCCGCCCGCCAACGGGGTGAAGCCGTTTTCGTGGCGCAACTCCCTGAAGCGGGCCAGGGTATCCAGCTGCTTCCCGTCGAGGCGGAAGGTCAGTTGCAGGGCCTCCAACTGGTCCTCGATGTCCTCGCGGCGGTTCGGGTTGCTGGTCAGCAGACGCGCCAGACGCGCCGACAGGGCCTCGGTGGGCGTGTTGGCCACGGTGATGGCGACCGGGCGCTCCTTGTGGGGATGATCGCTCGCGCCGGCGGCGGCCAGGTGGATGCCGCCATAGCACAGGAGGCGGTTGGGGACGCCGGTTTCCTCCGCGGGGATGTCCCACTGGAAACGATCCCGAACGGCCTGCCGTTGCGCCGTCTCATCGAGTGCGGGATCGCTCGTTTGCAGGTGGTCGGTGAATTGCGCCAGGACGTCTGTAGCGGGATCGGCGTACCAACCGGCGATCTCGTAGCGCAGATCCGTGAGCGCCCCCGGGTGCGGATCGTGAAAGCCGAAGACGCTGAAGCAGTTGGGATAGAAGGCCGCAAACGAGGGCTCGCCATAACCGAGAGCGGTCAGCGCGGGAACATATTCCGCCCCCGCGAAGTGTTCTCGCCAGGCGTCCAGGGGCATGTTTCGGCCCATGAAGCGAAAGGGTTGCGCCGCGCGACCGGCCTCGCGCGCCGCGCGATCGGCCAGTTCGGCCTCGCGATCGGCCAGTTCGGCCTCGCTGAGAATGGGCTTCTCGGGACAAAAGACCCAGCTATCGGCGTCAGGATCTCGTTCCCAGCGCTCGCTGACGTAGGGAATGCAAACTGCCGTACCCTGCTTGTTCACATGGGGTGGGAACAAATAATCGCTCTCCACGATCCATTGCTTATCCACCTGCCCCTGTCTGCGGCGGGTCACCAACCAGCGATTGGGCACCTGGGGAAAGCGGAATTCACTGCTGCCGTGGGTGAGGGCGTCGGGCAGGGCCCAGTGCAGGTGTATTCCCGGTTTCAGGCGCAGGGTCTTGTTTTGGAAGGGGTCGGCGACGATGGCCTCGCTGAGGTTGGCCGTCTCGCTGTTGAACTCCTCCGCGAGCGCGCGCTCAAAGAAGGGCAGGCGCTGGAAAGCGGCCGCCTGATCCACCACGGACATCTCCTTTGCCACGTGGAGCGCGTCCAGGCGCACGGGCACCATGAGGTACTGATTTACCACGTCTCTTCTCCTCGACTGTCTGCTTAGTCATAAACTGATGACGAATCGTCCCTTGTTCGATCCTTCCAACATGTGCAGCGCGAATTGCGCCGGATTGATCTGCTGCCAACCCATTGCCGACCCGATCTGCTCCGCGATGCCGTTTGTTCCCGTGATGTGGAGAACCCGTTTGTCCTCAGCCCTGATCGGATTGGACAGGGACACGGTGAGATTCGAGCCCGGGAGCTGGATATCCTTTTCATAGCGCCAACCGCTTCCACCGTCGGCCGGTTCCTCGTCCAGGCCGTAGTGGAGCCCCTGGGGTTCCAGGAAGAACTCCACGGTCTCCACCTCGCCCGCGAAGATGCAGAGTAGGGTTTGTGGCCCGATGCGTGCAAACCGCCGGCGCTCCAGGGTCTGTTTCTCCGAGAGGGGGTTGTCGTGGGTGATGCGGGTCGGGTAACCCTCGACCCGGATGTCCGGATAGCCCGAGATCAGTTCCGAACGCACGATGAAACCGGTTCTGGGTTCATCCAGCAGCCCGGCCGTCAAACGCCCGAACGCTTCGGTGCGCGTGTTGTCCGCCGCAGAGAGTTTGCGCAGGCTGGGACCGACGGAGAAAGCACCGTGGAGCAGGCATTCCAGCCAGTGGCGATCCAGGTAGAAAAAGCGCATCGACTCTTCCGGCAACATGGTTTCGTCGGGGAGCAGGTAGCTGAAAGGCAGGCCCTCGAGCCGGGCCAGGGCAGCCAGCCAGGCGCTGATCTCCGCCGCGAGGCTGTCCAGCCGGTCGTCTCCCGATCCGGGTCGGGGCGCCACCAGTCGGTTGACCTTCTCGGCTTCCGATGCCGGCAGGAGACGCTCGTTGTACTGATGTTTCCACTGGTAGAGCAGGGGGTGGAAGCGCCCGTCCTCAAGGGCCAGAACGCGGCCCAGCTCGAAAGCCGCGGCATAGGACATGTCGAGCAGGCCAATATCTCGATGGTAGCGAATCAGGGCATCGCTCAAGGTCGGCAATCGGCTGTCGTCGGTGAACTCGAGCGCGCTGTCGCAGGTGGCGAGCGGGCCGTGGTACCAGGAATAAGTCCGGTCACCCTGGCGCAGTCGGTGGGAGATGGGCACATAGCCGCGCGCCAGGTAGGGTTCCACTGCGGCCTCGTTGCCCGGATTAGGCAGGCGCACGATGCCCGTCTGGAGCTCCTCCACCAGGGTCTCGAAATTCTGCTGATCGAGGCAGGCGAAACGCCAACTGTAGAGGCTCACCAAGCGGATGGGTTTCTGGTTAGTCTTGAAATCGAATTCACCGCTTCCCTTGAACCGTTCCTCCAGAGAGACCAGGTGCAAGGTGCTACGCGCGCCGGCTCGAGGTAACCGATTGCCCATGACAATGGCCAGTTCCCGTTTCTCTTCCCCAGACGCTCCATGCTGTTCCTGCCGGCGCCGCACATGGGCCAAGAACTTCAGTTCGGACATGCCGGGTAAGATTGCCTCGAACAGATCTCGTGCGATGTCGACCACGGTGACGGAATCCTTGCCCTGCTGTCCGGTTTCCAGGGTAAGAGGAGGGAAGTCGGCGTCGGTGCTGGTTTTCAGGTCGCCCAGGGTGATGATTTTCTCGACCACCGCCTCCTGCTCGATTTCTTCCTCGTCGAAGAGCAGCAGCGCCAGCCAGGGCTCGTGACTATCGCCTGGATAGGCGGAGCGTTCCCAGGGGAAGGTGCTGCGCGTGAGCGCGATGTGGGGCAGGCAGTCGTGGTGACGACCCAGGCTGCCGGAGGGAGGGAAGACCGCGTGGACCACCTCGGGGTTCAGGGAAAAGCGTTCGCCCTGCACCTTGAAATGGAGCTCCCTGCCGTAGAAGGTCTCCTCGGGGATCCCGGCTGGAATTTCCACCTCCTGTCGCACACTAATGGTGTAGTCTCCCGCCTCCAGGGCCGGCTTCTGGTAATCTAGGAATTGAACGGTCGCGTTGCTCATTTGGGGTTCCCTTGTGATTGTGGATACACTGATCTCATGCCTTGATTCTCAGCCGGCGTCTCGATGCGGACGCACATGGCTACGCCTTTTGTGCAGCCTGGAAGAAGTATCATTCAAGACACCATCAACAATAGGCTGGAGCAAATGTGAAAACAGATCATCTATGCTATTTCGGCTTGTGTTGAAGTATTGCCACACCTGGTAGTATTTATTATAGAGACAAAATATGAAATATCAATATTTTTTTCAATAAAAAGAATTGCGGCATGATAATATAATTTATGAAGTCACAAAAAAGTAACTCAGAGGTCAAGCACCGTAGCAATCAGAAACTAGGTTAGCGAAATGAACAGCATGCCGCAAGTTTTCACGGGAGTGCTGGGATGTGGGAGTGCGGCCGGGGCTCGTTTAAGCCGTGGATCGATTCCGATGGGAACCACGCACCGATTTTTTTGGAATCCCATTTCACTTTCTTTGGAGGCGTGTGGGAGCCGAATGACCATTCATGAAGCGATTCCTGCCGTTGATGTCTCCACCATTTGATCCCGCCCGGTAAGCGGGTTTACCTTGAACGTGTCATATCGGAGGCGATATGAAACAAAAGCCCCTTTAAGGAGTTTCCCATGAAAAAGATGATTTTTACGCTTTTGATCTCTGCCCTGGCTGTTGGTTTTTTCTCGACCGCGGGCGAATCCTGCACCGCGCAGGTTGATTGTCCTAACGGCAGCGTTTCCTGCTCCGTTGCTATCGACCCGGGCACGGTTTCCTGCACCAGCACCGCCAACTCCGTTACCTGTAATGCCTATGCCCCCGACGGCACGCTGGTATCCAGCAGAACCAGCGAATGCGGCGCCGGCCTGGCCGGTATCTGCGAGCGCTTCCCCTTCCTGTCCATCTGCCAATAACCTACGGGAATTGGAAATAAGCGGGGCCTTGCTGCTCGAGGTAAGGCCCCGCCTTTATATTAGGAGAACACGATGAGACTTGTCGTTATGTTTCTTTGCCTGATCGGCAGCATTACTCTCCGGGGACAGGAACGTTTGCGCGTGGATATCGAGCCCTTCGACTTGAATCAGCGGGGCGAAATTACCTTTTTCCCGAAAAGCATTGACCAGTTGGAGAGCGGCGGCGACCATATCTTTATTCGCAGCAACCAAGAATCCAACATCGTCATGGTGAACACGACCGGCCGCATACTTACAAAGTTCGGCGGGAATAATATGCCGGATCCAAGAGGCGTCCTGGGCATGGCTTATCACGGCGGCCGCATTTGGGGTATTGACTCGGATCGCAGTAGGATCCGCGAATATTTTCCCGAAAGCTTCGGCCGCAGTTGGTGGATCAAGTCCTATCAATTGACCCCGTTTATTCCCACCAACAATTCCTTTGCTCTTTCCGAGGACGTCATGGTTGTGCCGGTCAATCCTTCCGAGGGGTATCAGGCCGCCCGCTACGGCTTGGACGGGCAGTTTCTCGGTTATGTAGGCGAGCTTATGGACTGGCCGCGTGATTTGGAGAAAGAGGTCTACGGCATTCACGACACCCTGTGGTTCCATCACGAGGACCGGTGGATTTCCGTCTTCAAGTTTTTTCCGTTGGTGACGGTCTACGACACCCGTTTCAAGGTGATTCGGCAATTCAGTGTCGAGAGCCCGGTGATTGCCGCGCAACGGCAGCTGGTGGAAGACTTCGTGGTGACCCCGGAGCGGACCCTACCCGCCCCGCTGGTGACCGATATCAAGATTCACGACAACCGCTTATACCTTATGAGCGGCGGAGCCTTGCATCAGGTAGACCTGAAAACCGGAGCAACCCAAGCCATGGTCTTTTTCTACGGGCAGGGTGAAGCTTTTGCCCAGGTGCCGGAAGGTCGGGTCAAGTTCTATTACTTTTGTTTCACGAACAAGGATGACTTGATCCTGGCCCATCCCGCTTTGCTGTGGGGTCAGGACCTCTGGAAATGTTCTTCTCCGTTTTCCCGGTCCCAGGGATGAGAATGTCCTGCCGTTCCATACGGATCAGGAACCGGATGACATCCCCGGGGTGAGTGGTTCCCCCCGGGATGTTCCGATTTGTAATACCCCTCACTATTATGCAGGAGCACCTGGATAAAAAATAATGTTATACTGGGCACGTAAACCTGTAACCTTTCATTCTGCTCCCTAACAAAAATACCTTTTAACAAAGCCTCTTTCACATCTTTCCATGTAGACCCGTTACATCGATCAATTGAAGCTATGGTTGGTCTTAGTGAAGTACATGGAGGAAAACCTTGTGCGGAGAAAGCAAAAGAGCCCTGGGTTTTACCGGCGGGGACATACGGAACAAACCGGTAGAACAGAATCCGCTTCTCACCCCTGATGTGGACGGATGGAACATCCCGGGTCGGGATGCGGCCCGAGGCCTTTATCCCGGAATGGTCCTGGGCGCCTACGTTATCGAAAAGTTTCTTGCCGAAGGCGGCATGAGCAAGGTATTCCTGGCCCGCCGAAAAGATCATCCCGAGTGGAAGGTCGCCATCAAACGGTTGAAATCTAACGAGCCGGAGATTGTGGCCCGCTTTCAAAAGGAATGCAAGATCCTGGCGGGTTTCAATCACAACAACATCGCCAAGGTGATGGACGTGGGCATCACGGAGAGCGGCTTCCCGTGGCTGGCGATGGAATACGTCGACGGCCTGAACCTGATCGACTGGTGCGAGGAACACAAGCTGACGGTGAGGGAACGGATCGTCCTGCTGATTCGCGTTTGCGACGCCCTTTCCTACGCTCACCGCAACCTGGTTATTCACCGCGACCTCAAACCGGGCAACATCCTGGTGGACCGTCATGGCGAACCCAAGCTGATCGACTTCGGAATAGCCTCGATCATTGACGCCCGGACCGGTGAGCAGCATACCAACACGCTTTTTTGCGGGGCCATGACGCCCCGATATGCCTCACCGGAACAAATACGCGGCGAATCCCTGGGTACGACCACGGACGTTTACTCGCTGGGTGTCATCCTTTTCGAACTCCTCTGCGGTTCATCTCCCTATCCCGTGAACCCCAAAAACCTGGTCCAGGTAGGAGACGCCATCCTCAACCGGGATGTCAGACCCATGTCCAGTGTCGTCGGTAAACACCTCAGCGGCGAGCCGGAAACAGGCGAATCCCCACAACTGTTCTGGCAGCGCATGAGCCGGTCTCGCGGCCTGAGTCCAGCCATGCTGCGCAAGAGACTCAGCGGTGATTTGGACAATATCGCCAATAAAGCTTTGGCCCGGCACATCACCGATCGTTACGCCAGTGTGGAATCGTTGCGTTACGACCTCACCCGTTATTTATCGGGCAAACCGGTTCTGGCTCGGCAGGCTTCCCGCGCCTACCGAATGAGAAAATTCGTGACCCGCAATCGCAAATGGGTGACCGCGGCGGCCGTCTCTTTGTGTGTCCTGGTCGGGTTTACCGCGGCCTTGTTCCAGCAGGTGAAGGCCACCGCCAAGGAACGCGACCGTGCGCTCCAGGAACACGCCATGGCCGAACAGGTGGTCTCTTTCCTGGAGGATATGTTCCGCACGGCCATCCCCGGGGCAAACGGCAGCGTGGAAAGTTTTCTCCTGGAAGGAAAGCATAAGCTGACCAGCAACCTGAACAAGCAACCGGCACGACGTTCCCGGCTTTTGTTGACACTGAGTCATGTGTACCAAAACCGCGCCGATTTCGAGGAGGCGGAAAAACTCCTTGTCGAGGCGGAAAACCTGGCTCGCGACGAGGGGAACGATCGAGAACTCCTGGCGCGCATTCTCCTGGCCAGGGCCTCTCTGTTTCAGGAGTTGGGTGAATTAAAACGGGTAGACCCTCTCTTAAAGGAAATCAAGTACATCGCTATGAGCAGTGAGAGCCCCCATCTCACGGCCGAAAGCATGGTGTTGGAAGCCGGTCAACTTCGATTAAGCGGGCATTATCAGCGCGGCCTCGAGGTTTTGGAAGAAGCCTTGAGCATGCCCGTGGTAACCCGGCCCGGTGACGGTGAACTGCTGATAGATGCTTATGATAAGAAAGCCGATCTTCTTTTTAACCTTGGAAGATACCGGGAAGCGGAAACAACCTACCGGTATACCCTGGCGCGGATCGAGGAATTCCAGGGGCCCACCCATGTGGATACGGCCCATGTCACCGTAAAACTGGCGGAAGCCCTGGTCTTTCAGGGCAGAGGTCTGGAAGCATTGGCCTTGGGACGGGAAAGCCTGGAGACCCAAAAAAGCGTTTACGGTGAGAAACATCCAAGAATTGGCGCGGCCTACGACGGATTGGGTCGTATCCATCTGAAAATGAAGCAGTATGAGGAGTCCAGAGATTCCTTCCAAAAAGCGCTGGATCTGTTTACCGATACCTTGCCGGCAGACAGTATGCCCGTGGGCAGAGTGACGCATAACCTGGGATTGGCCCTGGTTAAACTCAATCGTCTCGACCAGGCCGAATCCCTTTTGCGTCGATCCCTGGCGATGTTCCGAAACCACCGGGGAATGAGGCATCCCAATCACACCGAAATTTTGGCGAGTCTGGCCCTATGTCTCCAGGAAAAAGGGGACAGCGAGGTGGCCGCCGACCTTTTGAAAGAAGCCCTGTCCTTTCGAAAAGAGACCTCTCCCGGTCATCCCCGCCTGGCGGGGTTGATGAACAATCTCAGCTATGTTTATTGTTATTCCGGCGATTTAGAATCAGCCAAAGCATGGGTCAAACAGGCCATTGAACACCAACTGGCCCATGGTCGGGAACAAACGCCGGCCACAGCCCTGTTTTACCGCAATCTGGGTGCTTACGAATTTCGCTCCGACAATTTCGATGCGGCCGTCACCAGTGACGAAAAAGGCCTTAGGCTCCTGGAAGACTTGGAAATGCACACTTCCGTTCAATACCCTTCCCTGATGGTGGAGTTAGCTCACGCCCGCTGGAGGAAAGGACATGAAAAACAAGCGGAAAAGCTCGCGGTTAAGGCCATGAACCTATTCAGTGAAAACTTTGGGGAGGACCATCTCCAATATGGGGTGCATGGAAAGCAAATCGGGGAATTCTATTCACGTGCAGGCGAACCCGAAAAAGGGCTGGCCCTGCTGAAGAAGGTACTTCCTATTCTTGAACGGGTACATGGCCACGATAGTCAAATGGTCTTGCACACCCGTTATTGGATGGCCAAATGCGTCCAGGAAATGGAGGATTACCCGCGAGCCCTCTCCCTCTTCACTTCGCTCTACCCCCGGCTGACAGAGGTATACGGTGTCGAACATGTGGTCACCCAAGCTACGATCCAGAGAATCATCGATATACTGGATAAACAGGGAAGCCACTGTGAAGCGGACAACTTCCGCAAGCAACTCCTTCCTGAGCAGGACGGTTGACAGACCGATGACGCGAAGGGCCGGGTAAGGAGCGGCGTCTTGTTGATTGTTTGTTCATTGATTCTTTTCCAAAACCCACGACTCACCCTGGATCTTCCCATTAAAGATATGGTCCGCGGCCCCAACGGCTTGTTATGGCCGGCTACTCATGACGGTTTGAGAATATGGGACGGTCATCGCCTGAGCGCCCCTAACATTGCAGGGGAAAGCGCCGGGTTCGCCCTCAACCAATCTCTGACCAATCTCTGTTTTGCCGGGGATTTTCTTTGGATTGCCTCCGATGAGGGTCTGGTTCGCCTCGATCCGGTTGCGCAAAACGCCCGGGTGGTTCCCCAAACACAAGCCTTGCGCATCACGGCGCTGTGTCCTGCCGGTGAAAGGCTTCTGTTTGCGACCGCCGGCAAGCTCTATTCACTATCCATGGACACGCTTGAAATCGAGGCGATGAATGGTTTCAACGGGACCGTTTCCGGCTTATATTTCGATCGAGACCAGGTCATCTGGGCGGCCACTGGGAAAGGCTTGTACACCAAACCGTTGAGAGGGGAATCAAGCCCGCACCCCGGCCTGGAAGACCAGGCTGTCCATGATCTGCTGAAAGACAGCTCCGGCCTTCTCTGGGCGGCTGCCGAGAAGGGACTGGTTTTAATCGAACGGTCCGGCGATCCCCCTCTCGGCATCCTGGTAAAAGAAGCCCTTGCCGAGCTTCCGCAACAACCGCTGTACGCGATTGCCGAGGACGATCACGGCCGCATCTGGGTTGCCGGCGAGCAGGGTTTTTATTTGATGGATTTCCGCCTGGGCCGTACCAAAAAATTGCAGAGCCGGCTCGATTCATCCACCAAAGGCATGACCCCTGACGGCGCCGGCGGCATGTGGGTCTTCGGCAGCAAAGGCTTGTTCCATATACATCCGCTTGAGAGTCATTTCCTTTCTTTGGGTGACGACAGCTTATCGCCCGCCCCGCAACGATTGGCGGCAGGTGTTGACCACACGATTTGGGCCCTAAGCGAACGTGGCCTGTATTACTTCGATGAGGTCACCGGTACAAGGCGGGGACCTTACGAGAGGCCGCCCTATGAGATCCATGACATGCTGCCCGGCAAAGAAGAAAACTTATGGCTGGCAACCGATAACGGTCTTTGGAAGTGGGACTCCAAGAACGAGACGGGACGACAGGTAGGCCTTACCGGGTCTCGTTTGACTCGAATCTGTAGGGGTGAAGGGCAAACCCTCTGGGCAGCAGGACCGTCCGGCGTTGTATCGGTGAATGAGGAAACGCCGGATTCAACACCGCGGGTATTGGAATGGCCGTACTCAAGAGTTCGCGATATGGTGTGGAACGGTGGACTTTGGTTGGCTTGCAGCCTGGGCCTGTTTCGGAGCGGTGTCGACCCTCCCTACCAACTCACCCGCATTTCAAGCGAACCCGCAAGGACACTTCATCTGGATGATGAAGGTATTCTATGGGCGGGGACGGCCTCCGGTCTGCTTGGTTTCAGGCGGGGGTCTTCCGACCCCGATTACACGATCGGCCTCCGCCGGGGACTGCCCCCGGGTCAGGTCCGAGCTGTTCAGCGAAGTCAGGAGGGTTCTCTATGGCTGCTGATCAACAGGCAAATCGTTCGCTATCATCCTGAAAGCGGCCGTATATCGGCTCGTTCCTTTCCAGCGGGGGCGCAACCGGCGCCGGGAGCCTTTCTAATGACTGCCGGGGACAAACTGGTCTTGGGAGCGCCGGGAGGGTTCTATCGAAGTGAAGCCGAGGAACTGCTTCCTTTTGTGGAGATCACGCCGTTGCTTACAGCCTTCTCCCTGAATGATGAACCCGGTTTCTTCATTCCCAACGGCAAAGCTGTTCAACTGGAAACCGATTACGATCCTCGCCGCCGAATACAGCTTCAACTGGCAGCGCCGCAAGGGCCGCCCGGCTTTGCCATGCGTTATCTTTATAAAGTGGGTCCGGGAGCCTGGCAGCCGGCTCATGCCGCGTCTATTTCGCTTGCAGGGCTGTCGCCCGGCAGGCATTCCATCCAAGCCAGGGTAGTGGGAAACAGCGGTGAGCCCGCAACTTTAATGACTCTACGCGTCAAGCCCGCCTTGTGGAGGACGCCATGGGTCGTGGGTCTATCGGTATTGGTGGCAGCGGGTATTTTTTGGCGGCTGGTATACAGCCGTCAAAAGAAGCACAAGCTCGCGGTATTCGGGAATCTGGTGCGAAGCGAACCTCTGGTCTTGATTTCACACGAGTTGCGTACCCCGCTCAATGGGATTATCGGTATGGCCGAAGCCATGCTGGCAGCCAATCATACTCACAATGAACATCATGATTATCCGCGCTTGATTCTGCAATGGGCCAAGAGCCTGGAAGCCCTGGTAGATGATTTGGTGGATTATGCGCGCTTGCGCACGGTGGACCAACCACTGACCCTCCAGACATGGCGCATTACCCTTCACGCCTTGGTGGCGGATTTGATTCAGGGTTATCCGAAATCATCGGACGATCGATCCCCGAAAGACAGGATCGTCAACGAGGTTCCCGTTGAATTGGATGTCCTCGCCGATGAGCGACGCCTGCGCCAGGTGCTGCTCAACCTGATTGAAAATGCTAATCGTTTTGCGCCGGAGGGCCCCATTCATATCTCGGCTTCCGAATCGAACCATATGGTTCGCGTAGCGGTTCGTGATCAAGGCGACGGTATTCCCCGGGCACAGAGAGAGCTGGTCTTCGAGGCCTTTCACCAGGAAGACGCGGGTACTGCTAGGTCTTTCGAAGGTCTGGGTTTGGGCCTTTACATCTGTCGGGAACTGGTGCGTCATATGGGTGGCGAGATCTGGATCGAGGACTCGGAAACCAAAGGTTGCCAGGTTGTTTTCCAACTTCCGGCGGCCCATCCCACGAAAACCGGTTTGTGAGAAACATATTCGGAGCCTTATATGCGTGTTTACATACTGGACGATGAACCCGGCGCCCGAGGACTTGTGCGCCACTTTATCCAAGCGATGGACAATATAGACATCGTGGGGGAAAACGGTTCCCCCTTAAAAGCTATTGCGGAGATCAACGAACTGAAACCCGACTTGCTTTTCTTGGATATCGATATGCCCAAGCTTACCGGTTTTCAGGTTTTGCCTTATCTAACTCACAGGCCCCTGGTGGTCTTTCTTACGGCCTATGATCAGTATGCTATTGAAGCGTTTGAAATCAACGCGCTGGACTATGTACTGAAGCCGCCCTCCCTGGAGCGCTTGACCCGCAGCCTGCAGCGGGCCGGAGATCAATGGGATCGGCTTGAGAAAATCGAATTTCCCGAGGGGAAACCCCAAAAGCTGACCAATGTGGTCTGTGAACTGGGTGACCGCAGTGTAGTGGTTTGGCTCAAGGATATTGCCCTGTTTACAAAATACGGGCGTTACACCGCCCTATTTACTTGGGAGGGTCGGGAACTGATTACCCCTCTGACGACGGACTATTTGGAGGAGTACCTGCCTGAGTCCTTTTTCTTTCGCATCAACCGGGCCGAGATTATCCACAAGTCAAGCGTGATCTCATTCAAGAGCCTGCCTAACGGGCAGCTTACGCTCGACTTGAAACAGGGCACACCGGTTACCGTGAGTCGCCGACGCGTAAAGCTGTTCAAACAATGGCTGGCGGGTGAGGAGTCTTCTGCCTCATGAATCGATCAAGGGTATCGGTGTTCCGGTTGATGATCTGCCTGGTTTGGCCGGGTCTTCCCCTGGCGGCCGGGGAACCCACCTATCCGGTCACTCTGACTCCCGTGGTAATCCCTCAATTGCGGCAAGAAGCGGTGCGTCACCTTTACATGAATCCGGAGGGGATCCTTTACGTCGCAACGGACAGTCGCCTTCTGATACGGCGTGACGACCGCGTAACGGTCAATAATCTGAAGGTAACGGCCATGCGGGGAGATTCCCAGGGACGTCTATGGCTGGGTGCAGATAAGGTACTCATGCTTTTTGACTTGCAAGGTATAGGGAAAGTGGTTGACGGCTCGGAAAATTGGGGAAAGCCGGAGGCCTTGCACTGGGCAGATGGACGGCTCTGGTTTGCAAGTTCCGAACAACTGGTTACTTATTCACCCGAGAGGGGATTCCAGATAGTCGCCGATCACCCGCGGCAGTCGCCGCCGAGGCAAATCTTACCCTTGAATGAGCAAAAAGGGTACTTTGTCACCGACGACGGCCTGTATCGCCGGCACGGCAAATCGGTTCGGCAACTGATACCCCGACAGGGAGCCCTGGCTCGGGATCATTCGGGTTGGTTTTGGTTTGCCGCCGACAAGCTCTATCGCTGGCGGGAGGGTGAGAGCCCTCGGCCCATGGATTCAGGGTTCCGAGCTTTGCGGGTCGACATACTTGCCGTCGATCGGTCGAACATCCTTTGGGCCGCATCGGAGACTGGGCTCCGCCGCATCGATTCACGGCTTGGTTCCGTGCAAGGTGTTACCTTCATGGGCGACTCTTTCCCGGTTTCCTGTCTTGCCTGGGATGTGGACGGTCGGTTGGCGCTGGGTAACCGTTACGGAGTCTTTATCCAACGGGCACACGGCCTATCCCAACGACCCTTGCCGGAGACAAATCCGGCGGTAACTTCTCATTCCGAGGGCGACGTGGTGCATATCGACATCCGCGCCAAAGGCCTTGTCTCCGATACCCGGTTTGCCTATCGCCTCCAGCCCTTGGAAAACGAATGGCAACAGACCGGGATAGGTAGGATTCACTATCGAGGATTGAGACCGGGTACTTATCGTTTCCAGGTCGCTTCATTACCATTGGCGTCAGGTGATCCCGAACTTCTTGAAAATCAACTCGTTGAAGTACCTGCCTCTCCCGGCATTCTTCTTCCGCTGCTGGCCGGCGCCGGCGGGCTTGGCCTGGTATTGCTTTTACTTTGGCGCCGACGCCGGAAGGCCGGGGGACAGCGAGTAGTCCTCGGCGGGCCCGGCCGAGGGGATGTCACGGAGCCGTCTTCGATTTCATTCTCCGACTCACCCGAACAAGGCCGGCTTCTGGTAGTGGACGATCACGAAAGTAATCTCCAGGTCATCGGTCAGCATTTGCGCCGCCACCATATTACCTGCGCCCGTTCGGGAAGGGAAGCACTGGCATTGTTGGAGAACGGCGACTTCCAATTAGTGCTGCTGGATGTCATGATGCCGGGCATGTCGGGTTATGAGGTGTGCGAGGCCCTGCGAAAGGCTCACGCCATGGAGAAATTGCCGGTGTTGTTTCTTACCGTTCGCAACCGCACCGAGGACATGGTTCGCGGCTTTCGCGCGGGCGCCAATGACTACCTCACCAAGCCCATTTCCCGCCAGGAACTGTTGGCCAGAGTGGAAATGCATCTGAAGCTGAGGCACTATCACCAGATGATGGAAGCGAAACAGCGTCTGTTACAAAAAGAGGTAGAGCTGGAACGCGTCAGCCGCTTGAGCCGCGAGTCAGAGTTGAAATTGCTGCATGCCCAGATCAAACCGCATTTCCTCCAAAACACCCTGACGACCATCTCCCATCTATGCTTGAGCAGCCCGGGTGATGCGGTGGCCATGTTGGGTGAGCTTTCGACCTTGATGCGCCAATCGGTACACGGCATGCCCAGGGAATGGTGGCCTTTGGACGATGAAATGCAGGCGGTCCATGCTTTTTGTAATATCCAGAGGCGACGTTTTCCTGACCGGCTGACTCTTGTTCTACCCAACCGTGACCGATTGCCGCATGTAAAAGTGCCCTGCTTCCTGATTCAACCCCTGGTAGAGAACGCCGTTGTTCACGGCTTCCGGGAAGTGGAGAAACTCGAGGTCAGCCTGGAGTTGACCTACCTGGACTCCCATTTGCAAGTCATGGTGACCAATGACGGCGAGCAATCTCTGGGTGAAGTAAAAGACCTGCTGAGAGAAGATCACGCGTTAGGTAATATCCAGCAACGGTTGCAGTTGCTGTTCAATGAATCGTTGGACTATCGATTCAGGGATGGTAAACACCACTTCGGTTTTCGGATCGCGGTTCAAGGCGTTTCCCGTGGTGGAAAGCATGAAGGGGCAACAAGAGCAAGGGATTGAGCCCGATTTTATTTTGTTACACGAACCTGTTCCGAGGCTGCACCCTCCCTACGAACAGTCGGTGACGATTAGAAACCCCTGGCGGGATCATCTTCCGGGCGTTGCAGCCAGTTTTCCGGGAGCCATTTACAACGGCCGTCTACCAGATGCAGCGCATAGGCATGACGGGATGTCGACGAGCGATTGTATTCACTTTTGTGCGGCAGGTGTCCGTGGAGGATGATCATGTCACCCTTCGCGGCTTCCAGGGGGACCCAGCCCTCTTGCGGCCAGGGCGGAATGTCGAAGAAATGGAGGGTTCCCTTGTTCTTGCCGGGTTCTTTATCGAAGCGACATTGCAGCGGTCCCTCGTGTCCGCCCGGCAGCGCCCATAGGCAGCCGTTGGTTTTGGTCGCGTCTTCCAAGGCAAACCAGAAACCTACCGTACTGTGCGGCTTCGTAAAGATATAGGAAGCGTCCTGGTGCGGTCGTACCGTGCCGCCGATTTTCGGTTGCTTGAAGATGTACATGCTCTCAACCAGCCTGGGATCGGCGATGTTCAGATCTTCCGCGACTGAAGCCAGATCGGGATCACGCGAAAAATGATCGAATACGGGGTCGCGGTCGTGGAGTGCATGACCGACCTTGTTGATGGACAATTCCTTGCTTTGTTTCAGGTTACCATCGGAGTCGAAGGCGTCTTCCTCAAAGAAGAAGCGGATCTTGTCACTGGATTCAAAGAAATAATCTTCCCGTCCGGCGTCCTGATCCTCCTTGGTGGAGAAGGTGATGCGGTGCTCGGAGGCATCGAAACCGTCTAAAAGTTGTGCCATCCGTGCCCGCAGTTCGTCGCAGGCGTCGGCGGTTTTGAATCCGCGCAACAGGAGGTAACCGTTCTCCCGATAAAAGGAAAGCTGGTCGATGCTGAGGAACGTGCGATCCATAACATACCTCCTTTTCCTACTTCTCAATTTAATAAGCGGAGCGCGCAAAGGCAACCGACAGATCGATAAACCTCAGATAATGTATGGATTCGGCTTCCTGACGCGCATCCCCGTGTTGGGTGGATGCCTGGAGATTGGCAAAACCTCATGCCGGTTCCAGGCCGCGCTTTCGATCCCTTCGAACCCGCCGGTAGGAGCCGACCGAAGTCTCCGGCGTCATCATGGCGGTTTTCGAAGACACCCGCGACAACCTGATTCAAATCTACCGGCAGGTACAGGGCTGAAACGCCGGCCACCGCCCCAATCGCCGAAATAACACGCCCTCAAGTGAACTTTTCATCTGAATCAGCGTTACTATGGAAGTGTCAGCCCGAAAAATAAAGGAGGCTCTCTTCATGTGGTTACCTCTGTTTTTATTCAGCCTGGTGGGCGTTGCCCCGGATGAGGGCGACTGGACCCGTTTTCGCGGACCCGCCGGCGACGGTGTGACGACTCTCTTCAAGGCGCCCGCATCCTGGTCGAAGCAGCCGAAGAAGGTTTGGGAAGTTCCGGTCGGCGAGGGTTACGGCGCGCCGGTAGTAAGCGGAAACCGTGCCTACCTTTTGACCGGTCGCGATGATCACGAGCTTATCACCGCTCTCGACCTGGCCTCAGGCAAACAATTGTGGCAACAGCGCTACCCCGTCAGCTTCAAGCCCAATCCTTATGCCCCGCAATACGGCAACGGCCCCTTCGCCACACCCCTGGTCAGCGGCAATCGCCTGGTTACCGTGGGCGTAACGGGCATCGTCCGCTGTCACGACACGTCCTCGGGGAAACTGCTGTGGCAAGATGACTTCGGCGTGCCCCTCGATGATGACCGCACCCTGTTTTGCGGCAACACCGTGTCGCCTGTTCAAGTGGATGACATGGTCATCGTTCATCTGGGCGCCGAGAAAAGCGGACGCATGACCGCCTACAACCTTGCCGACGGCAAACCCCGTTGGACCTGGGACGGCGACCTGCCCGGTTACGCATCGCCTATCCCGGCCGATATCGCCGGTCATAACCAGTTGGTGGCGCTGACCCAAAACAGCTGTAACGGCCTGGACCCCAAAACCGGCAAGCTGCTGTGGTCGTATCCCTGGAAGGTGCAATGGCGCGAGAATATCCCCAACCCGGTGGTCATCGACGGCCTGGTAATTCTCTCGGGCCGCGAAAACGGACACACGCTCGGCCTTGAAATCCGGCGCAACGGCGACTCCTGGCAGACCGAGGAGGCCTGGCGGAATGAAGAGGCGGTCCTGTATTGCGCATCGCCCGTACTTGCCGGGAACCGACTCTTCGGGCTCTCCCACAAGAACAAGGGGCAGTACTTCTGCCTGAATGCCGAGACCGGCAAACTGATCTGGCAAAGCGAAGGCCGCCGAACCACCAGCGCTCAGCCCATTCTTGCCGGCGCTTTTGTCCTGTTTTTGGACACCGAGGGCAAGCTGTTGGTGTTGGACAAAAACGCTGATCGGTACCAGCCCGTGGCTACCTTCAAACTGGCCGAACGCGCCACCTGGGCCTATCCGGTCCCTCTTGCCGCCGGTTTGTTGGTTAAGGACAAAACCCACCTCACCCGTTGGTCTTTTGCAGGGAATTAGGCATCTTCACCGGCGGTTCAGGGAACAGACAATCCCTATGACATTTTTTTTACGACCATTTTACCCCTTGATGACAAGCCCGTGCGGCGCCTGCTATAACTTTAACAGCAGACCGGTTAACCCTGAACCCGCGGGTCTTTGAATCAAGGAGACCATCTCATGTTTGCTGCCAGATTAAAAGCGTTTGTCCTGTTACTGTGCTGTTGTCCCCTTCTTTTCTCCGGCGAAGTTCAATGCCGCCTGGAATTGGATCGAGGCGTGTTGCCCGCCGGCCGAACCGAAAGGGCGCTGATCAAAATCACCCTGGAGGGCCCGTCCGAAACGGCGTCAACCGTTCGCAGGCCGCCTGTCAATCTTGCCGTGGTCCTGGACCGCTCGGGCTCCATGAAAGGCGACAAGCTGCAGAAGGCCCGTGAGGGAACCGTCCAGGCTATGCGGCAGTTGGGTCGTAACGATTATTTTTCCCTGGTTGTTTACGACGACAAAATAGAAACTCTTATTCCGCCCCGTTTTGCTACCGATACCGATGCCCTGGAAAGCCGCATTTGGGATATCCGGGCAGGAGGGTCCACGGCGCTATTCGGCGGAGTCAGCCAGGGCGCCGCCGAGGTAAGGAAACACGTGGACCTGCCCTTAGTCCACCGGGTGGTGTTGTTGTCGGACGGCCTGGCCAATGTAGGCCCGGCATCGCCCGGCGACCTCCGCCGCCTGGGCGCCGCCTTGATGAAGGAAGGCATCTCGGTAACCACCGTAGGCGTGGGTAACGACTACAGCGAGGACACCATGCTGGCCCTGTCCCAGGCCAGTGACGGGAACGCCTACTTCGCTGCCGACCACTCCCAACTTCCCGATATCTTTGCGGGCGAACTGGGTGATCTGTTGTCAGTAGCGGCCAGGACGGTCAGTTTGGAAGTGACCTGCGCGGAAGGCGTGAAACCCCTGCGTATGATCGGTCGCCAGGGCCGTATTGAGGGCAATAAGGTTACCTTCAACTTGAATCAACTCTATGCCGGGCAAGAGAAAATCGTACTGGTGGAAATAGAGATCGATGCCGGGTCCCACGACCTGACCCGAGAGCTGGTGCGAGCCGAAGCGGTTTTCAGACGCGGTGAGTCCGAAAACCTCTCCACGGTCAGCAATTCAGTGTCCGCGCGGTTCTCCACCGACAAGAAAGAAGTCCTGGCTTCAGCCAATTTCGGCGTACAGAAAGACTATTTGATGAACAAACTCGCCGATATCCAGAACCAGGCGGTCGCATTGGCCGACGAGGGCAAGAACAAGGAAGCCGCGGCCGTCCTGGAAAAGGCACGCGAAGAATTGAATAAATACGGCGTTCGGAATTCGGACGAAGACCTGCTGAAAGAGGCTCGAAAAGTGGGTAGCCAGGCCGCCACCCTGACCGATCAGGGCTTGACCAAGGCCAATCGCAAGTACTTGCAGACGGATAGTTACCAAAAGCAGTTTTCCCAGGGGCGCTTCAGGGTGAAGACCAAGCCCAAAACCAAGGAAAAACCCAAGGAAAAGCCGGACCCCAAAAAGAATGAAAAAAAAGAAAAAAACAAAGATTCGAATCAACAAAACTAAAGCACCCGTGGAGAAGGCATGACGCAGAACCGTCTCCCGCTCATTGCCGGCATTCTTACCCTGGCGACCCTGCTGATCGGCGGGGCCGCCTTCGTTTTGTTGCTGCGCGAGCAGGGCAGAGCCGTTCGCGGCATGGAAGCCGACCTGGAGTTCAAAGCGCGCACCCTGGCTCAACAGATCCAGAATCACGTTGCTTTGATGCAAGAAGAGATGATGACCCAACTGGTCCTGCTCGCGGAGCAACCCGAGGCGGGTTTGATCCGACTGCGCGACCGGGACCCCATGGTTCGCGGCGTCTTCTACCTGGACAGATTCATGCAGCGCCGACTGCCCCGCATACCGGCCAATGAGGAAGAGCGACGTTTCTTGGAGCGTTACCAGCGGCTCTTTAGCGATCGCGATGCCTGGACTCCCGTCCGACCCGAAGCCGAGGAATACAGCGAGGGCTTTTTCAGCAGCATAAGTAAGAAGGGTCTTCAGCCGCCGTCGAACCTGGGGTGGAAGACCTGGTTTTGGGAGGACGGCTTCTACCTCCTGGCCTGGCACCGAGCGGACGATCAAAGCATCCGCGGGCTGGAATTGGAAACCATGAATGCCTTCGCCCGTTTGCTGCCTCTGCTCAATGAAACCGCACCCGAACAGGGCCGGTTTTCGGTTTTCGATCACGCGGGTCGGCCCTTCTTCAAAAACTACAGCGGCGAAATCGAAGCTCCGGCCGAGATTTCGGTGCCCGTGGGTCCGGCCCTGCCGCACTGGCGCGTCACCGCCCATCCCGACCTCAAGGCTCCGGCACGTTCGGGAAACCTGTTGCTGGTGGCCGGGATCTTTCTGGTGACCATGATCGCGACCATGTTGGTAGGGGTGCGAGCCCTGGTTCGACAAACGGAACAGCACATGCGCGACGCGGCGCAAAAAACCAGCTTTGTATCCAACGTATCTCACGAGTTGAAGACACCGCTGACCACCATCCGCATGTATGCCGAGTTGATCGGCGCCGGTCGCGTGAAAGATACTGAGAAACAAAAGACCTACCTGGATGTCATCATCAGCGAAAGTCAACGGCTGACGCGGTTGGTCAACAATGTGCTGGAATTCGGTCGCCTGGAACGGGGGAACCGCAAAATGCGCCTGGTCTCCCAAGTGATGCGGGAACTGATCGAGCGCATCTTGGAAACCCAGCAACCCCGCTTCGAAAAGACCGACATCGCGTGTCACTTTACGGCCCCTGATTCCGACCTCCATGCACTGGTCGACCCGGACGCCTTCGAGCAGGTCCTTCTGAACCTGCTGGACAATGCCGTCAAATACGGCTGCACGGATCAGGGCGGCGACATCGACGTCAACCTGGCCGCGAAAGACGACAAGGTCACGATCCGCGTACGCGATCACGGGCCGGGCGTTCCCGAATACCTGCGCGAAAAGATCTTTGGAAAATTCTTCCGGGCCAATCAATCCCTGGCCGCCGAGCACGCCGGTTCGGGAATCGGTCTGAGCATCGCCCGCCTGATCATCGCCCAATTCAAGGGCAGTCTGGCCTACGAACAACCCTCGGGGAAGGGCGGTTGTTTCCTCATCACCCTACCGATCGCACAGGAGTTGGAGCAATGACGCGAATTCTGGTTGCCGAAGACGATCCCAACATCCGCGAGGGATTGATCACCACCCTGGAAAGCGAGGGCTATGCGGTTACCGCGGCGGCCGACGGCCGCGAAGCGTTGGCTGCATATGGACGCGAATCAATCGACCTGGCCGTTTTAGACGTCATGATGCCTGAAATCAGCGGCTACGATGTCTGCCGCACCCTCCGCACCGGTGATCCCAAGCTGCCCATTATGATGCTGACGGCCAAGGGCGAGGAGATCGATAAGGTCGTGGGTCTGCGCTTGGGTGCGGATGATTACATGACCAAACCGTTCGGCATCCACGAATTGCTGGCCAGGGTAGAAGCCCTGCTCCGCCGTTCGCAACTGACCCAAAGCGAAAACCGGGCAAGCGACAAGCCCTTTACCTTCGGCCCCTGGTCGGTCGATCCCACCCGCCTGCAAGCGGACCAAAACGACCGAACCATCAGCCTGAGCGCCAGGGAATTGAAACTACTACATGTATTCGCGAATCACCCGGATCAGGTCCTGGACCGCAACCGGCTCTTACAAGAGGGCTGGGGAAGAGACTACCTGGGCACCAGCAGAACCCTGGACCAGCACATCGCCCAACTGCGTAAAAAGGTAGAAGAAGACAACGGCAACCCCAAACTCATCACCACGGTCCACGGCGTGGGCTACCGGCATAATCCCTGAAGCGTTTTCTACTCCCCCGTTGCAACCCCGACCCGATGTTTTTTCATCTGAAGCGCTCGCCGCGGCCAACGGCAGCGAGTACTCCGGAGAACACGTCAGTGATGGATTTCGATTTAGCCGAGAGCAAGTGACGCGAACAAGGGTTATACTTCTTTCTCTTGGGGCCTTTGCGAAGAGCACCTGAACTCCTCGGGGCTCGGAACTCATTTCTTTAGAATTAGGTGGGATTGCAGCGGGAGAGACAGGACAAGTAGATCAATTGGCAATTTGCAGTCGGGAATTGCTGCTCGCAATTATACCGTACCTGAGCACAATGGGCCTCGCAATCGAATCCACGGCCGGTCCCGGCTGTGAGGTTGACGAACCCAAAGGCAAGGATGGTCAAGAGAAGGCTGCAGACAAACGCTTTTTTCATGAATCCTCCTAAGTTGGTCTTTGCACATCAAAAAATCATTTCAAAACGAGGCCGCGTCCTCTAGTTCTCCAACTCTTCGGCTTCCAGGAAAACGGTCATGCGCACCAGGTCTGCCAGGGAATCGGCGCCCATCTTGGACATGACTCTTGCCCGGTGGAACTCGACGGTGCGCTCGGCAATTCCCAGCTCCATGGCAATCACCTTGTTGGCCATGCCCTGAATCAAAAGACCTAAAACTTCGCGCTCACGGCCGGTCAGCTTGTCCAGGCGTTCGCGGGTCACCCGCTCCTTTTCGCCGCGTTCCGCCATGGTGCGGTCGCGGGCCATGGCCTCGTTGATTTTGTCCAGGAACTCATTGTCCTTCAGGGGCTTTTCCAGGAAGTCCAGAGCGCCCTTGCGCATGGCTTCCACGGCCATTTTGACATCGGCATAGGCGCTGATCAGAATCAGCGGCAGGGTGGTTCCGGTTTCTTTCATCTTTTCTTGCAGAGCCAGGCCGCTCATACCGCGCATGCGAATGTCCGAAACCACACATCCGCGCAACTCGGGCGTACATTCGGCTAAAAAAGCCTCCGCACCGGCATAGCTTTTAACCGGCAGGCCGATCGATTCAACCAAAACTTCCATATGACGGCGCAGAAGATCATCATCGTCTATCAGGTAGACGGTTTCTTCGCTCATGCCGAACGCCCCCTTTGTGACTTAAAGAATCGGTCAGACGGTCAAAAGGAATTGTAAGTTCATCATTCAAGCAGAACACGTGACACCCTACCTCCAAGGACACCAGGGCTTGACGGGCTTGAGGTATAGCAAAGTCAGCCTAGCACCTTGCATTCTTAGTGTCAAGCAGTAGACTTTGCACCAGTTAGGTATTATTTTCAACCCAATCTTTCGCGACGATGCCATGTCTTTGCAGCTTACAAACCATTTATTGGTTTTATGTTAACACAACATATTCCGGGCACGGCGAATATCATGTCCACGGGCGCCTCGCCCCGGCATATCGCCCGACAGGTAAGGCATTTGGACGCATCAACCGTTTGTTTCCGTTGCGAACGTTGAACCTATGAGTATAATGGTTCATGATATTATTTTGTGTTCAGGGAATAGATATATGGCTCCACCGGTTCTTAAAAGAAAGTTGCAAGGCGGCGGCTACCAAACCTACGAATTGACCGAACAGGTCACCACCTTGGGCCGCAGTAAATCTTGCACGATTATGATCAACGACTCCAGCCTTTCGCGCCTACACATCCGCCTGGAAAATCGCGACGGCCGCATCTTCCTGGTGGATAACAACTCCAGCAACGGTACCTTTCTCAACCGCCGCAAGGTCACCGAGGCGCTGCTCAAAGACGGCGACACCATCATGACCGGCCGGGTCAACTTCATTTTCAGCGCGGCGGAAGACAAAGAGGGTGAGCGAACTCAGCCCTTGTCGCTGGTCAACGAGCCGGAGGTCACCAACACCGTCGCCATGTCGGTCCCCGATGTCCCGGAGCAGGAATCCTTGCCCCCGGGCGCCAATCTGGAATTCGATTCGCTGGACAGCGATCTGAAAATGCCGCCTCCTCCGCCGCCCCCTATGGCGCCGCCGGCGGCCATGCAACCGCCGCCGGCCATGCAACCGCCCCCCGCCATGCAGGCACCGCCCCCCATGCCCGGCGCTCAATTCAAGCAAACCGCCTCGACCTCTACCCAGCCCGCATCTGTGACCCGGCGATTCCTGGCCAATGTGATTGACTTCGGCGTCAACTTTGCCCTGATTTTGCCGTCTGTCCTCTTCTCCCTTTTGGGAATGGGCCTCGTTTCCTCATTGTTCTCCCTGGTCGGCGGGCTTGCCGGTCTGGCACATATCGTGGCCGGTTGGATGCTCTACGGCAAAACGGTGGGCAAACACTTCATGGGTCTGCAAATCATCGCCGACGACGACCCGGGCCGTCAGGGACTGGAACCCAAGACCCTGGCCATGCGCATTCTGGGCTGCATCATCTGTACGCTGCCTTGCTTCCTGGGCTTTTTGACCGTGGTGATCGGCGACGATGATCGCGGCCTGCATAACAAGATTGCCGGTACACGCGTCATCTCGGTTAACTGAACCCGCGGCGGATTCCCCCAGTCCGCCTATTTCCAAATACACATCCAGGTGGTTTCCATGATCTTATCCGGGCCCGAAATCAAAAAACGCATGGGAAAGGACATCTTCATCGATCCCTTCGATCCATCGCGCGTGAATCCCAACAGTTACAACCTGACCCTGCACCACGAACTGGTTACCTACGACGAAGAAGTGTTGGACATGAGCAAGCCCAACAAAACCCACCAATTGACCATTCCCGAGGAAGGCCTGGTGCTGACGCCCCATAAACTCTACCTGGGCCGCACCCTGGAGCACACGGAAACGCAAAACCTGGTGCCCATGCTGGAAGGCCGCTCGTCAGTGGGTCGCTTGGGATTGTTCGTTCATGTCACGGCGGGATTCGGCGACGTGGGGTTCAAGGGCTTCTGGACCCTGGAAATCTTTGCTGTACAGCCCATCCGCATCTTCCGCGGAGTAGAGATCTGCCAGATTTTCTACCATACCATCGAGGGCGATATGATCACCTACCAGGGCGGCAAGTACCAGAATAACAAGGGCATTCAGCCCAGCATGTTGTATAAGGACTTCCAGAAATAAAAAAGGCGCCGATTGAACCAACCGCGCCTTGAAAGATTCGAAATTCGTCGCAAACAGCTTGTGGCTGCCGTCCGCAATGTTTACCGGTAAGCGTTTTTCACCCCGCCTTCCGGTCCAGGTAGTTGCGTTTTTCATCATTTCGAGCCGTCGGGCTGCCCCGACATCGGCCCCCGGACGCGTGAAGCCCTGCGCCCGAGTTAACTCTATATTACGTCTTTGTAAGTCCTTTGGGAATTTGTGGGATCTACCGGAAATCACCAGGGATTCCCACAGTCTGTATGGGCAGTTTCCCCAGGTTACGACCCGAACTAAAAAAACTGGTACGGGTCGATATCCAGGATGACCGCGGTCAACGGCAGCATTTTGCGTTTGACCACCACCTCGGTGACAACCGCATCAGCTACCCGGTGCAGAGCGACACGCTTCGGCGATTTCAACACGATCTGGAAACGGTAGGCATTTTTGATCTTGCCGATCGGCGCCCGAGACGGACCAAGCACCACCAGGTCCGCCTTCTTGCGGAAGCGCATCAGTTGGTCGGCCATCCATTCGATGACGCCCCGCGCCTTTTCCGGGTCCTCGTGCGTCACCATGATCGCCGCCATGGCCGCGAAGGGACTGTAGAACATGTGTTCCCGGTAGCGCAGTTCCCGGTCCAAGAAACCCAGGTAGTCGTGTTTGGCCGCGTTGGTGATACTGTAGTGATCCGGCATGTAGGTTTGAATGACCACCGAACCCGGGTTCTCGCCGCGCCCGCTGCGGCCCGCGACCTGGGTCAACAGTTGAAAGGTTACCTCCGCCGAGCGGAAATCGGGCATGCGCAGACCCTGATCCGCATTGATAATGCCCACCAGCGTGACATTGGGGAAATCGTGACCCTTGGCGATCATCTGGGTGCCCACCAGGATATGGGTTTTGCCCTTCTCGAAGGCGCTTAGGATAAGGCGGCTTGCGTCGCGATTGGTCAACCTGTCCCGGTCCAGGCGGTCGACAACGAAATCGGGGAACAGTTTTTGGATGTGGTCTTGGATCTGTTGCGTGCCCTCACCGAAGAACTGCATCATTTTGGAAGGTTGGTCGCAGGCGGGACAGCGTTGCGGTACGGCGCGAGAAACATCGCAATAGTGACATTTAAGGGTGTGGTCGGTGCGATGGTAAGTCAGGGTGACCTCGCACTGATCGCACATCACCGCTTCGCCGCATTTCCGGCACAGCAGGAAGCTGAAGTAGCCGCGGCGGTTCAGCAGGATCATCACCTGGCGGCCCTGTTCCAATTGCTCCCGCATGCGGGTCTGCAACAGTTCCGACAAGACCGGCCGTTTGCGCTGGGCCTTGAACTCGCTCTTCATGTCGACGATATCGACCGTCGGCAGCCTGGCGTTTGTGGCGCGTTTCTTCAGGGTCAACAGTTCCAGGCGGCCGCGCAGGTGATTATGCCAGGACTCCAAACTGGGTGTAGCCGAACCCATCACCACGGTGGCGCCCACCATATCGGCCCGCACCAGCGCCAGGTCGCGGGCATGATAACGGATACCGTCGTTTTGCTTGTAACTCTGATCGTGTTCCTCGTCCACAATGACCAGACCCAATCGCGGCAGGGGCGCGAAGATGCCGGAGCGGGCGCCCAGCACCACGTCGACCTTACCGGCCAGAACCCGGGCCCAATCCTCGCTACGGCGGGCGGCGCCCACGGCTGAATGTAGGATGGCCAGGCGCTCGCCGAAGCGGTCCATGATGCGGCGCTGCATGAGCGGGGTCAGGGCAATCTCGGGCACCAGGAACAGCGCCTGGCGGCCTTGCTCCAGGCAATATTGAATGGCACGCAGGTAGACTTCGGTCTTGCCGGCGCCGGTGACGCCGAACATCAGGAAACCGCGGTAGGTCTGCGCCTCCAACGACCGTACCAACGCCTGGTAGGCCGTTTTCTGCTCGGGCGTCAAGATCTTGGCATTGTCGGGCTCCACGTACTGTTGCAAAACGGCCAGTTCGTGTTTGGGCACGCGCTCGCCCTTCACGTAACCGCGATGCTCCAGTTGAGCCACCGGAGCGCTCGCATTGCCGAACACCTCGTTGAGTTCGCTGACCTCGATCAGCTCGCGGGTTTGCTCACGCAGCCAGAGCAAGATTTCCTTTTGCTTTTTGGCCCGATGCAACAGGTCCGGGTCCACGCCGCCGCCCTCCGGGGTCAAGCGTACAGTGGTCACATGCGGCACACTTTCCTTCTCGCGGCCCTCGGCGATGATCTCAAGGTATCCGTCCTGCTCCCAACGGCGGATGTCGGCAAAGGGAATTTTGGCCTGCGCCTTATTTTCCCACTGTTTGCGCGTCATGGATTTGGCGCCCAAGAGGGCAAGCACCCGCGCCTCGACCGATTGTCGGGCAAATTCCTGACCGGCCGATGTCAGGCGGAAACTGGGCTCCTTTTCACTTAGGACGCCGGGCGGCATGACCAGCTTGACCGCTTCACCCAAGGGCACGCGATAATAGCGCTTCATCCAATGCAGCAGCTTGCGGATCTCCGGGGTCAGAATGCGACGACGCCCGTCGTAATTGGCCAGGACTCTGAGTTTCTTGGGTGGGTCGACCGTGTCGGCGGGATAGGCGTCGGTCATGGTCACACCGTGCATCAAGCGGGGCCCGAAGGGTACCAGCACGCGATGCCCCTCTTTGACATCCTCAGGGTTCTCGCCGGGGGGCAGTTTGTAGGTAAAGGTCTGCCGCAACGGCACGGGCACCGCCACCTCTACCAGCCAATCCTTCATTTCCTCTTCGAACAGCATGCTTGATGACCTCTTCAGGACCCCGGACAATTACCGGAGCCTGCTATTATGTGCCTGAACCGGTCCCAAAGGGAACGGCGAATCGCCTGCATCGCCCCTGAACCGAGCGGCGACATCACTAACCAGCCGGATTTGCGTCTTGATTCGAGCCGCAAGCGGTTGCATCGGTTAGAATAGGGTCATGGTCTTGTGCTCACAAGACCGGGATGAGAACACCACCTCTTCGAGGGACTTTTGAAATTATGGATCTGGTTTTTGCCCCTGGCGGGCTTCGTTGTCCACGCCCAGGTCACCGATAGGCCGTCGGTGCCCCTACGCGAATTGCGCGTGCATGTGGTCGACGCCCGGGGTAAGCCGGTCGTGGGGTTGGAACCGAATGCGTTTCGCGTATCCACGGGTGAGAGGCAACCGGTGAACCTGCCGATTTCCCGTTTCCAGGAGGTGGATTTCAGCGGGCGACGGGATGTAAATCCGCCGCCGCCCGACAAGGCGTTCAACAATTCCCACAAACAACGCTCCATCGTGCTGACCCTCGACAGCAGCTATATGAACAAACCCACCTTCCGGGAATTCCAACGCGCGGCGCGATACTATATCGAGCACCTGCTGGGCCCCGGCGACAAGGTGAAACTGGTGCATATCGACAACGGCATGATCGAATTGACCGCGTTTACCGACGATAAGCAGATCCTGTTGAGCGCCTTGGAAAAGGCGCCCTATCGCGGCAGCATGTTTCGAGACCTGAAGCAGTTGGAGCGGCGCATTATCGAAGCGGTGGTGCGGCACATGAAAGGCGACGAGGGCTTTTTCGCCAATCAGGTCAATTTCCTGGTGCAGAACAAGGAAATCCTGAAAAAGGATTATCTATATGCCTTCTACTCGCACATGTTGCTTCTGGAGCAGGACTTGCGTAACCGGGACGGCGGACTGGCTGTCCTGTTGCTTACGGGCGGCGGGTTCGTGGAATACAACAGCCGGGGTTCCAATACCGACTCCTATATGGTTCGCCTGGGGGAGGTTTTGAACAATTCGGACATCACCGCCTACGCTCTCATGACCAATCGAGGCTTGCTGCCCTTCAACGCCATGATCAACAACAGTGATTTCGAGTTATACAATGGTCCCGACATCGACGACCTGACCCTGGCCAATACCGGCACCTACCCGCCCGGCGGCGAGACGACCAATACCTCCAATACCGTCTTCGAAAACAGCCGCCAGTTAGAGACCGCACCGCGAGAGTTGACCGAACGGACCGGCGGCATGTTGACCGTAACCCGCGCCGGCGAGTTGGACCGCGCCCTGGCCGATCTCAGCACCCGGATCGAGCACTACTACCGCCTGGCCTGGACCTTGCCCAAGAGCAGAATGAAGAACCTGAAAATAGAACTGCGCCCGGACCTTCAGAACCGGGGCTATCGCCTGTTCTACGGTCGCGAGTTCGGCGCCGGCACGCCCTACCTGAAACTAAGCGCCAGGGACCGGCGGGTGGAGTTCGAATCACTGCTGTGTTGCAGCCGAACCTTCGTCAACCAATTGGACGCGGACTTCGGCTACGACGTCTTTCTGGGTGAGGATCGCACCTACCGCATCTCGGTTTACGCCCGCATGCCCGGCGAAAAGATGTCGGGCGCGGCGCTGGAAGTGGGCTTCGCGCTGATCAGCAAGGACAACCGCATTATCGACATCACCCAATCGGAGTTGGTGCTGCAAAAAAAGAAACTGGACCGGGTACTCTACGATGTCTTGATTACGGAACAGGTCCCGGCGGTGGTGCGTTTCTATGTGCGCGACCTGAACAGCGGCGCCCTGAGTCTGGGCGAACTGCCCCTGGACGCGGCGCGCATCGTCAACCCCGGCGAACCCTTGAGCCAGGTGCTGTTGTCTACCACGGAATACGCACAATTGCTGGTGTTGCCGCGCCTGCACAACGAATCTCCCAAGGCGCAGCTAAGGCGCATCGAAGACCCCTTGTTCATCGGCGACCGACATTTCTTGCCGCATGTGGAGCGCCGCTTTCTCACGCCTGAACTGATTACCTTTTACTTTCATCTCTACTCAAAGAACCCGGAAAAATATGTGGTGGCGCTTTCGGTCCGCGACGGCGGCGGCCGGCATATCAACCTGGGCAGCACACTGAACCGGGTTTACGAGTACTCGGGCCGCACCTACCGCTACATGGGCTCCCTGGACACCCGCTCGCTCCCGCCGGGCGCCTATGATCTTCTGATTGAAATCACGGACAACGAATCCGGCGACCGCTACCGCCGCACCAGCCGCTTCCAGGTCACCAAAGAGCTGTAGATTTAAAGGAACACCGCTCATGGCCCCGCTGAACTTCCCCGGGTTTAATATCAGCGACAGGCCGGTGTGAGGAAAAAGAGCACCAGATCCTATAAAGCTCGGACGATTCAAGCAGCCGGCTACTTTTGCCCCCGATAATGAATGCGTAATTGGGTAAGTCCACCTTTGAAAAGCCTGTTCATTAATAAGTTCTGAACACCGTGAAAATAGGTGCATCCTCTTAATTGCGGTGATATATTCACAAGATTTGGTAAATCCCTTCTTTTTTGAAGAAAAAAGCAATTGGCAACCTATAGAGCCTGTGGTATAAGTATGGGGTTTTCAAATCACCGAATAAAAACCTTTCCTTTATGGAGGAACTCTATGAGAGCTATTAAAGCCTCGATACTTTGTGTTTTGTTCGTGATGTTCGGTGCTGTATATGCCGGAACAACCATAGAAAGCACCGATTCAATATTCAATGATCCCTCATTTATCCTGGAAAATGAAGGACCGAACGGCCTGATTCATTGCCGAATGGGTGGTGACGGGGACCCTCCCAAACCCCCGCCCGATGGTGTAGGTACGCCTTAGGAGGAAAGACAATTGGATAATTCAAACGGTTCGATAAACGAGGTTTGAGGTTTGTAGGCCTTAAATGATTTCGATGGTTAAGCTCGCTTGTCATTCGTCCTTACCATCCTCTTCATTCAGGCCTGTTGCTTTGAGAATCTCGTAGAACCGGGCTCGGCTCATTCCGGAGATCTCGATAGCTTCCTTCTTGCTGGAAGCCTCGGCCAAGAGCTTCCGGAAATAGGCTTTGCGGAAGTGATCGTGTGCCTTCTGCCATGGTTGCGCTATTGGATCGAATTCAAAGGCGTGCCTGGCTGCTCGGCGTTGTGCATTACCGGATACTGCTTGTTGCAGCTGTTGTATATCTATGTATTTTTGATGATCCGTAAAGCCGGCCGCCCGGTATATCGCTCTACGGAGTTCTCGTATATTCCCCGGCCAGTCGTATTGGAATAACATGTCCAGACCCTGTTCGGGTAATGCCAGGTTTTTACCATACTGTTGGTTGTACTGATCGACAAAATGGTCGGCCAGCAAGAGAATATCGGCCTTGTGTTCCCGCAAAGGCGGTAAATCAAGGACGTAGTAAGACAATCGATGATAGAGGTCAGATCGGAACTTTCCCTCATGGATTTCTTCGTGGAGATTTCTATTGGTGGCAAAGATCATCCGGGCGCGAACCGGATAGAAGTTATTGTCACCCATGGGACGAACCTGGTTCTTTTCCACGACATTGAGGAGTTTGGCTTGAGCATGGGTTTCCAATTCCCCGATTTCATCGAGAAAAACGGTGCCCTCACCGGCGCTCACCAACAGGCCTTGCCTTTTGACCGCCCCGGTAAAGGATTTATCCTTATGGCCGAAGAGCTCGCTCTCCAATAATTCGGGCTTGAATTCGGCACAATTAACTAGAAACAGTTTTTCGGATCGATTGCTAAGCCGATGAATTTCATCCGCAAACATGCCCTTACCGGTTCCCATCTCACCGAGAATCAAAACCGGTTCTCTCAGCGAGGCAACCTTTTTGATGATTGCATACAAGTTGCGCATGGTTCTCGTTGCGCCCAAGATAGAACCGAGGCGACTCTGTTCCTTGGGCAGCATTAGAAAAACTTCACCCAGAATGCGTTCCGCCACCGCCGCGGCACCCCAATTATCGGGGGTTATGATTTTTGAGGCACCGAGTGTCAGAAATTCATCGTTATCGAACAGGCTTGGACAACAAACCATCAGGTCTTGTGAGGCTCCCATTTTTTTCCCGGCATGTTCGACGACGCGCCACAATGTTTCCGCATCCTCCGAGGGCGTTACCAAAATAACCAAACGACTCGTACCCCAATCTTGGGTTTCCCAGGGGGTTGCGACCAGGGTAACCTCGAGGCCATTTTGGGAAAGGGAGTCCCTAAGGGTCTCCAATTGCTTATATTCATGAGATATCAGGTGGACTTTCATTTACTCATCCTATTCCACGTTGGGGGTAACCATAGTCCCTGGCTGGATGGGGAAATTTCATCACCAATCGATGTCCCCATTCCTCGGGTAATTCATCGGACCGTTCTTCAAGAGAACCATGATTGGCCACCTCGATCATTACCTTGGCAACATACAGGCCTAAATTGGCGGTCATTTGGTTAACTTGTATTTGTGGTGTAGAGAAAGGAGCAAACAGGTTCTCTCTAAATGTTTCGGGGAGGCGGGGGCTGTTATCCTCAAAAATGACGGTTGCCGCCGATTGATTACAGATCACGATCAGTTCGGGTCGATGTCCATAGCCGGCACTTTTCGGCATTCGTAACGCAAACCACTGCAGGATATGACTAACCGCGGTCAGTAGCTTTGAGCGGTTCCCTTGAACGGTGCAATCTCCCTGAACTTGAAAATTGTCGGGATGGGAAATCATCTCTCGCTCTTTCAAATCATCCCAAGCAAACCGCAGCAATTCTGTGATCGAGATGGGGTGCATCGCCTCGGAACCCTCATCGGGGTCATGGGCTCCACGGAAAAGTGGATGAAGCATGTTGCTCACATTTTGCAAACTGCCGCTCAGTTCCATTAATTTCGGTAATTCGATCGCATCGGGAGTTATTTCACCGGCCTGATCGGCCTTTTTATAAATGGTCCGCTGTGCCTGCCCCACATAAAAACAAAAACGGGCCGTGGCTTCCATCAGCTTCTTTTTCTCGATTTCCTTTTCGGAGAAAAGACGAACGGTGTGGAAGAGTGACTCCATTAGGGTCGGCTTAAAGCGTTCTTGCATAACCTTGGCCAGTGCCATGGCATTTTCGGGGAAAAGGACATCGGGCTCTTTCTCCTGGTAAATGCCCAACGATAAATTAGTGTCTTTCGTGGAATATAGATTGACGAAGACAGTGCCTTGAAGCTTTTCCAATATTTCTATTTCGGCCTCGTTGGCGACGTTTAAACCCAAGCTGTTAGATAAATCTTGAGCATTAACCTCGGTCGGGCCTTGCAAATTATTCAATATTCGTGAGAGAGGAGAATAGATAGAACTAACTTCGGGCAGATTGGGGATAGTACCGAAAAAACAACTCTGGTTTTGATGAGTTAACAATAGCTGGAACCGTCCACCGAGGGAGGTTTTGAGGGCCGGGTAGAGATATTCTTCGCATACGCCTCGAATAGCCTCCGTGGCGCTACTACTTTGTTCGGCGATAGTATCCAAATTATGGGCAAACTTGGACCACCCGAGTCTGAATGGATGCCTCGCTGCAAGAACACGCGCATACCTCAACAAATCCAGGCGATCCGAGTCTTGTTTATTAAGGTATGTGGCTCTAAGGCGTAGGGCGAGTTTGTAGTAATGTTGGTCGTCGTAAGCTGAGTAAATCAAAACTTCAGGCGGTGCCTGGGAAAACCTTTCACAGATTTCCAAGCCTAATTCTCCACCGCTCGGTCCGGCTCCCAGATGCATATCCAGTATGATCACATCGGGAGGCTCAAGGCATGTTTTTAGAAATTCCCGTACACCTCCGGCTGTCCCTGAGCTTTGTATTCGAAAACCGCGATCCTCGAACATTTCGTGTAGACTCTTCCGCAGTCCGTCCCTATCCTCAACCAGGTAGATAAACTTCTTCATTGGTATCCCTCCTTGTTCTGAAAACCTCATTATCTTTTGCTCTTAGAAACTTAATTTTGAAACGAGCCCCGTTTTTATAATCACGATCGTACTCAATATCTGCCTGGAACTTTTGAAGAACAGATCGACAGGAGGGCAGGCCGAGCCCCTGGCCTCCACTCGTAGAAAAACCGATTTCGAAAATACGATCCGCTATGTCTTCAGGCACACCGGGGCCGTTATCGGTAACCTCGCAGTAAACAAATGTATCATCATCGTCCGATCGAACATCGATCATGCCGCCGGCATGGATAGCTTTGGCGGAATTCATGATCAGGTTGGCCACTGCCTGGTAGGCGATCGGTTGGGGAATGCTGACCAGGTGTATCGGAGAAATCTCCATATTCAGGGATATGTTTCTTCGAGCCAAAAGAACCTTGTATTGGTTTTTGACAAGGGTGGAAACATCTCGAAGGGTCAATATTTCAGGCTTCAGATTCAAGTCTTGACTTCTGGGAATGGACTTGACGATGTTGGAAAAATCTCGAGTCAGATTTTTAATGTTTCCAATCTGATCACGGCACTTGTCATAATGCTCCAGCTTGAGCTTATCCTCGGCGCTCCCGGCGCTGCTGTTAATCTCGGCTGAGATATTTCCCAATTCGTGGAGCCAAAGGGCGCTCAAGTTTGCGGTGATGGCTTCGGCTTCCAACCTTTCAGCCTGGAGTTCGAGTTTTTGGTTGGTGATGCGGGTAAGGGCAAGATCGGCGCTTTGTCTGAGTCGATCCAAGAAGGCCCGCCACGGCGAAGGGTCGAAGGCCATTTCCTTGTCGAAATCCGAGATGCCGAGACCCAACCAGATGCAGGCCAGAGAACCGTTCAACAACAGCCGAATGATGCAGTAGGCGTCGTTTAAGGGTTCAGTCAGACACGTAGTGTAAATGGATTCTTCCTGTCCGGAGGTAAGGCTTTCCAAATACACCCGATTCTTGCCCCAGAAATCGACAGAACCGTCCGAATCAGTCACATATGCCGCGGTCCAGACAACGCCGAGTTTTTTCAGTTCTCGATCGATAACGGCATACCAGTCATCCAATTTATTGGAAGATTCTGCATCGAAACCGGCTTGTAACTTGTGAAGCGCCGAACTGGATTCCATCTCCATGATATCGATCGTGGCGTTGACGGCAAGGGCGGCGACTGCCTTACGGTACTGATCGTCCCTCGCCATGGTCGGGCGATCCCTCTCATTCGATTTCCGACCGACAATCAGGGCCATCCGACCCAAATCAATGCCGTCTTTTTTCAGGTTCTGGTAAATGGGGACGGAATTATCGTATTCTCGACAGAGATCCTGACGCATCTTTTCCATTTCCGCAATGCCGTCCGTGGGAAGGTATTTCGGTTTACGGCAGCCCCGCTCATCACAAACGAGAATAAGACGTTGAAAGCCTATATCCATCAATAAAACGGTGGCATAAGGCGCCATAATATCCTGAATGTTTCCTATCATGGATTCCACGAATGTGGACAGGCTTGTCTTTTTTGCTTTCGCTGCGTCGAAGGCACGGCTTAATTGTTCCAAGGACATCATTTGTCGCTTGGCATGGATGGTGGGCGCAATATATTTGGCCATTTCTTTAACCCGAGAAACGAGCGTGGCCGAACAGGCGCTTGCCTTTTTCCATTCCAGGTTGAGGCAAGCGATAATCGCCCCCTGATAAAAAACGGGTTCGGTAATAATGGATTTCATACCTTCGGCGTAAGCTTGATAGATGTCTCTAATTTCAGGGTCCTTTTCCCAATTACCGCTGGAAATGCCTTCCCCCGTGGCAAAGACGCGACCCGCCAGGCTTTTTTCCGCGGCGGGCATGGGAAGGAGAAGCGGATTTTCATGCCTTGGTTTGTCCGAAAACCAAGCCCACCAACCCACCTGGTTGTCTTTCCGCCCGGGTATTCTAATGCAAAGGGCCGTTTGGTTTGCATTGGTACTTTGTCCGAGCGCCTTGAGAATCCCCTCTCCTTTTTCACCCAGGTACTCTACGTTACCATGCGTCATTTGCTTCAACAGTTTGCGGTCACTTAAAGAAAAAACTTCCATACTGCGAACTGCCAGAAAAAAGGCGCCGAAAAACAGGTTGATTTCGAATGCAATATAAACGGCAAACAACAAGGTATCCATATGAGCAACGATGGGTTGTTCTTTATCATAACCGGCTCCAAAAAAACTCCGGCCGGTACTTCCGGGTTCAACCAGGTTAAAACCTCCCATCCAATCCCAAGCAATCACGGGATGAAAAGCATAGATGAGAAATAAAAAACAGTAGAAAAAGGTGCCGCCTGTGCCCACCCAGGTGATGGTTTTCAGAAAAGTAGTATTGGCATTGAAACCGGTCAACATGGCAAACGCAAGTCGGAACAGACAAAATGCCGAAAAGATACCGCTGGGAAGACGATGGTACGGCCCGAGGAACGACATCAGGTCGGCGAGAAAAACCAACCCTGCAATAATGATTGCCCACCAGGGAAATAGTTTTTTCCTCCATGACACCTGCTTATTTCCCTGAAATAGAATCGCACGTGCGGCAGCTAGAAAAAGCAAGCTGGTCACCGGTCCGAACAAAGCGGGCGAGGAAGAAGGATAGAGGAAGCGATACCCGTAATGGACAAACAAAAGAAAGAAGGCCAGTCCGAAGGGTAGAAGCCATTTTTCCTCTCTCAGAGTTTTCCGGGAAAGAAGGAGGATGACAAAGGCCATGACGCCGCTGATGATAGTGGTGATCAACGGTGTCACTTCTTGAAACTGACCTATTTTGATAGACCAGGAAACATATCGTTCAAGTAGCCAGGTTAAGTCTGCCACGGGGACACCTCCCGGTTTTTGAGGTGAATAACCGGAGGTAGGTCAACCAGGCAGTTATCATCTGATAGCCGACACCCGGTCGAGATAACGCAAGATTCACTGACGGCCGCAAATAGACCCGGCATGTTTCCTCCGTAACCACATGATAAGGCCTGGCGCATGCAATTGGAATCCGGTTTGCACTGTGCATGCAGATGGGTGATTGAACATCCTGATATCGATTATCCCGTCAGGATCTCAATATTACCTGTGCAAAGTCGATGCCACACCTAAACGACTGCAAAAGCAGCAGAAAACGACTGAAAAAGACATGTCGTGTCCATGATTCCAGATCGACTGTCGAAATGGCAGATTTAGGTACCCGTGTTTAAGTGTTCAATCAGATTTTGCGCCCAGCTTCAATTTGAGCTCTTTCAAGGTATACGCGCCCTCAACATCTGAATCCAGGCTGAATATTCTGCCTTGAACACCGTCGATACCGCCGTCCTCTCCGCACTCATAGCGGAACTTACCAAGTGCCTTCCCCGCCTTGTCGATAACGGTTCCGTGAACAACTCGATAAACAGGAGAGGTGCTGTAGAGTAAATACCCTCGATTATCGACTGGAAGAATACCGCGGTAATAAGGGTGTTTGTCCGGGAACTTCAATTCGTAGGCAGGGTTTTTCTTGACCCATGACATAGTCTTGAATTCCCTGATATCGTCACGGGAGACATCCCGCCTGCCCACTTTGAAGGGGACTTTCCAAGATTTTTTCTCCAGCAGGTTGACCACTTCAAAATAGGGCCCTTCATTTCTTCCGATAAGAACTTCATCCGATTCAGCACCCGCGTAGACAACCAGTTCCGGGGCAAAGGCGTTGACCTTCCAACCTACGAATTTTCCATCAGTGCGCTTGGGAATCCAGTATCGTTCCGGGAATTCCTTGAAATCCATAACTTTTTTAAAGTTATCATCGAATAACTTGAGAATACTAACCGTGCCTGTTCTCTTATAGTGGTGTTGGTTTAAAACAAACGCATTCGATTTAGTAGCCCTGAAAAAGCGGGTGGGGCCCGGACTATCCCCCAACGGTTTGTCCTCTATGAAGTTACCGTCTGTATCGAAGAAATGAAGCTTGCCCTGCTGACCGTCATAAACACAGATCATACCGTCCGTGTAGGCGATTGCTGCCTGCTGTTGTGTATGTTCATTGAAACCAAACTCACCGGGACCGCTCCCGGCGTGGCCGAAGTACATGCGGTAATGACCTTCTTGATCCCAAGAAAATACAACACTCGCCCGCGTATCCAGCGCATACATATTCTGCGATTCATCCATGGCAATGTTGCGAATAAACATCATCTGGACTTCGGAATCCTCTGGAACCGGGTCATAGACGACACCGGTCTCTACCTCAACAAACTCAACAGAAAGCAGATAGAAGAGACACAAAAGCATGACAGCCCCATGATGTCTATATTATTTTGTTGCCGAATATAGGTAAAAAAAAATCAAAATGCAAGCATAAAATTCATTATAGGGACGGTAAGCGCTCCTGTTGAGGCCTTTAGCCGCGTTACCGGACGAATATTCCTGCTCACCAAGATCGATCCACTTTCCCGGACAGCCTGTCCGGCTTTCTGGATTCAGCGGCATTGAATTAATGAACCAGCGCTCAAAATACAGTGCCACGTATTGACCTCGCAATGCGGCTTCAGGCAGAATCTTTCGCATTGACAGCGCTTGTAGTTTATGGCACTGCTTTTGCTTCAACACTTCACAAGGGAGGGCTTCTAATCATGAGACTAAAGCCACTGTTATTTTCTCGTTTATTCATTTGCATTTAGCTTTTGCGAGGATTGTTGCCACTGTTGCGGTTGGGCCCACATTTTCTGGGAACTATTGAATTTGAGGGTGTTTGATTAGGGTGCATGGGAGTCGTGTCAGCGAGATACAATTCCTGTCCTTGAATTCTTAGAGAGAACTTGACATCGGACAAGGTGGCTCGTATGAAGAAGGTATTGACACTAATATCGATTTTATCCATATGCACCTCATTTTCAGGTGCAAACGCCAAGACCCCGTTCTCCAGGGCGTGGGATCTCTTTCTTTTCGGGGATCTCGATCAGTCCTGGAGCATTGTCGAAAAACACCTTGGAAAAGAAAGTACTCCCCCTAAGCAAAGAGCTGACTTGAAATACCTTAAAGCTCACCTACTCGCCAAGCGGGGAGAAACCGATGAGGCTGTTTTGGTTATGACAGAAGCGAAAGAAATGTATGAGGCGGGGGGTAGAACCGACTCGCTTTTCTACGCAAATTTAGGGCTTGCAAAATTTTTTCTTGACAAAGAAGAGACCGATCAAGCGGCCCAAGTTCTAGAATCAAACAGGATTCTGGGTGAAAGAGAAAAGTACAAGATGGGTTATCTCAACTATCTTCGCGCCCGTCTTGCATTACTCGAAGGTAACTACGAAGAAGGGCTGTTTTTCAGTGAAGAGAGCTATGCCGCTTACAAACGCGAGGAAAGCCTTCGTGGTCAATCCGATGCTTTGGCCGGCATGGGCTTATTTCTCATGCTGACCGGGAAATACTGGGAAGGTATGGAGAAAACCCAAGAATCTCGCCATAAAGCTTTAGCTGTCGGAGACGCAAACAAATTCTATTACATCATGGCCAATGCGATTCTCTATGCACGGTGTTACCTAAATAAGCCAAATAAAAAAATGATTCGGCTGGTCAAAGTGCGTATCGCCAGAGATAAAGACGACAATCTGAAAAAGCTGTTGGAATTCGTCCAGAATTGTGACTGCGCCCCATAACTCACGGCGTCGAATTCATACGCGGCGGCCGGACAGGTCTGAAAGTGCACATCGACATATCCTCCAAGCTTGCCTCAAGTTAGCGGGAGCCTGGTGGGTTTCCCGGTAATGCCGATAAGGTGATCGCATTGCGGCTCGCCCGCTCCAACGGCCTATGGGATACCTATTGGAATGACCTTCGAGCTGCCTAATTGCTGATTCTTGATTGTCAGCGGTGAAGGGCCGTTCTACCTTGCTTTTCATCATCCCCCGGCTGACAGAGACTTGTCAGGGTAGGACGTTTATCCGACATTGCGCCGAGAAAGGTTCCTCTCGGTGTCGGCGATTGAAGAATATTTGACCGCGAATGACACGATTGAGCGCGAATGGGAACTTGCGTGACGCGGACTGTTCATCCCCGCGTACCCTTGTGCTCTCTCCAAGCTGATAACCCTGTCACCCTATTCCATATGTGGTCAATGGTTCGAAAGAAAGCAGGGATCCGCAACCATACTTGGAAGGAACGCTCCACGGACTTTGATTCTCCTCCACGCGCATCATCTGCCACGACGAAACAACCGGATGACGCGTCCCATGTGCCGTGTTTCCGGCTCATTTAACAACTTATTCGTGCGGGACACACATGTTCCGCCGGAGTGGAAGTGGTCTGTTTCGCGGAACAGACCACTTCCACTCCAGTGGTACTGGTCTGTTTCGCGGAACAGATCACCTCCACTCCAGTGGCACTGGTCTGTTCCGCGGGACAGATCACTTCCACTCCAGTGGCACTGGTCTGTTCCGTGGGACAGACCACTCCCACTCCAGTGGCACTGGTCTGTTCCGCGGAACAGGCATGTCCCACTGGAGTGGGAGTGCCCTGTTCCGCGCGTAGGTTTACATTTCCGGCCCAAAATGCGCTATCCACAACTAAAAAGGTAGTCACTCCTTGCTCATGTTTGCCGATCGGGAAACCAACGATGAAACATCTTGGGGTTGGAAGATTGAAGAGAATTTGACCGCGAAGGACCCGAATCGGCGAGAATGAGCGCTCGCGTGGGCGGATTAAATCCGCGCCCGTTCAATGGATTCCCGATCAATTAATTGTTCTTTTTCCCTGAGGCCGGCAAGGCGCCGGGGGTTCTCTTCACGAGGGAGGAAACCCCGGTGATTTTACTTGCGCTTCAAGGAGGCAGAGAATGGCTGCCGGGTACGGGTAAACCTGTCTGTTCAGACCTGTTCGCCGGCGGGGGAATGCTTACCCCAAAAACAAGTCGGGCTCCTCAGCGTGAAAGCTTGAAGGAGCCCGGCAAACCCTACCCCACGGCGGTGTCTCCCGCCGTGTTGACTTATAAGCGCGAAATGGGTCTGAGGTGGCTCACACTTTTTTGAAAAAGATAAATTGACCCGGTCCATCAACTGGTTTCAAACGGGTTAAGGTTGCTAGGTGTGTGGATCGTGACTCATGTGCGACCCTATGCAATGTAAAAAATGTTTTACATTGCGGGGTGTGCTTTTTACATTCCAAAGATCACAATCACAAATATCGGCCATCATTGGCGCGAGTTTCTGATAGCCCGTTCAAAGAGGGTCGATACTGCCACGTCCACGCGTCCTTGACAAGGTCGGGGCCGTCGCGCTGTAAAGTTTTAGAGGCCGACGGAGGGAGACAGGAAGCAAAGGACACAGCCGCCGACCTCTTTCTATGATAGCGCGACACCCAACCTTATCAAGGACCGCTGATGAAAAAGTTGAAGCGGGCCAGGACCTCGCAAGCTCGGTGCCCGACCCGCACCAACTTTTTAATCAGCTCGCGTTCAAACCGAGACCTCAAAAGGAATCCAGGAAGTGTTTACATAAAAGGGAGCCTTTCAGCCTGCAACTGTCGAAGCTTTGCAGACTCTTTCACTGACCTGGTGAACGGACGCGCCGAACTCTTCGAGGGTGCCGCGGATCACGCGGCAAATAGCATTGCGAAAGGAATCGGCCAGCCGCATCCAGGAACTTCAACCAGAAACCTGACAAGCCAAGCAATGCCCCTGGCGAAACCTTGCACCGAGAAAACCGGAAAACATAAACGTACATTCATGACAACCGGGACAGCTCCCGCACATCGCCGAATCTCTTCGAGGGTGCCGCGCATCACGCGGCAAATAGCATTGCGAAAGGGTTGCCCATCGCAAGTGCCTGGGAACTTCAACCAAAAACCTGACAAGTCAAGTAACGCTCCTGGCGAAACCTTGCACCGAGAAAACCGGAAAACACAAACGTACATTCATGACTACCGGGACAACTCCCGCACATCGCCAAATCTCTTCGAAGGTGCCGCGCATCACGCGGCAAATAACATTGCGAAAGGGTTGCCCATAGCAAGTGCACGGAACCTCTTTAGGTCTCGCCCTGACTTTCATTCATTGAGGAACAACGCGCTTTTCTAAACATTCTTTCTTTTTAAGCCGCTGACGCGTCTTAAAAACCAGCCGGCCAGCCGAAAGCATCCAGGAACTTCAACCAAAAACCTGACAAGCCAAGTAACGCCCCTGGCGAAACCTTGGACCGAGAAAACCGGTAAACACAAACGTACATTCATGACTACCGGGACAGCTCCCGCACATCGCCGAATCTCTTCGAAGGTGCCGCGCATCACGCGGCAAATATCATTGCGAAAGGTTGCCCATAGCAAGTGCCCGGAACCTCTTTCGGTCTCGCCCTGACTTTCATTCATTGAGGAACAACGCGCTTTTCTAAACATTCTTTCTTTTTAAGCCGCTGACGCGCCTTAAAAACAACTGAAAGCTAGGCAGCCCTACGAATGAGCCAGTCGGAGCATTCAGGAACTTGAACCAAAAACCTGACCAGTTTAGTAACGGCCCTGGTGAAATTCTAGCACCGACTGAATCGAAAAACATAGAGGACTACCGAGCCAACTCCCGCACATCACCGAATCTCTTCAAAGGTGCCACTCATCTCGCGGCAAATAGCATTGCGAAGGTATCCGCCCATAGTAACTACTCAGAATCTTGATGACCCTGGCGAAACCGCAAGCGGCACGAGAGATGAAATCGAGTACAGAAACCTTGCCCCAATTTTCACAGAAATTTTCAAGAAATGAGTACTACCCCGGAGTGACACTCTATTTGACGATCTATTTGCCACAGACTAGGTATACAGGCGTAAGCACCCATATAATGACCCATGTAAGGTATACCAACAGCTTAAACCCCATGGCACGACACACTTTTTGACCTGTTAGGCACCAATTTTCCGGCACGAGACCCCGGGTAGAGAAAATGGCACGGACACCCATATTTTTAACGGCTATAGACAGACGACTGCGTCCCCCCCCTATCACCTAAAATCTGGGTGTCCGTGCCTGACAGTATATGTTCCGGGCAAGCCGGGTAAG
>JAAUYB010079949.1_pt1 | contig 71094 bp, 54 predicted proteins | sample 7278071 | NCBI WGS metagenome assembly JAAUYB01 (sample SAMN14350121, study PRJNA611818) | marine sediment metagenome | isolation source: surface marine sediment (1.8m) | place: French Polynesia: Moorea | collected 2018-08
CCCGGCCGCCTACCAAAATTCTCCGGGGAAGAACCCGGTGGCCGGGCCGCACCTATCAAACCGGCGGAAAAGCGGCAGTCGCCCCGGCCGCCTAACATAATTCACAGGGGAAGCACCCGGGGGCCGGGCCGCGCCTCAAAAACCGGCGGAAAAGCGGCCGTCGCCCCGGCCTCCTATTAAAACTCTCTCGGGAAGCACCCGGCGGCCGGGCCGCACCCCAAAAACCGGCGGAAAAGCTGCCGTCGCCCCGGCCGCCTATCAAAATTCTCTGGGGAAGAACCCGGCGGCCGGGCCGCGCCTCAAAAACCGGAGGAAAGCCTGCCGTCGCCCCGGCCGCCTGAATTTATTGAGAAGTTGCAAAAGAACACCTATAATGCCGAAGTTCAGGGCAGGAGGTGAGCCGTGTTGGAAAGTATACCCAGAATCGATCTTCAACAATATCGGGAAGGAAGTCAAAGTGAGCGTAGTGCTTTGGTAAAAACCCTGGGGGAGGGGTTTAGGGATTTCGGTTTCTTGATCGTAGAGAAGCACGGGCTCGATCCCTCGCTGATTCAGCAAACCTACGATACCTTCAAGCGGTTCTTTCAATTGGACCGCGAGGTCAAACAGCGCTACGATTGCGTTCCCGGCGGTCAGCGCGGTTATACGCCCTTCGGCAAAGAGCAGGCCAAAGATGCCGCCGTGCCCGATCTGAAGGAGTTCTGGCATATCGGCCAGGAGTTGTCCGAAAACCATCCCTACCGCGAGGATTACCCGGATAATGTTTGGCCCGAGGAAATCGCGGGGCTGAAACACGCGGCCCTTGACCTCTTTCGCGCCTATGAAGACTGCGCCGCCACCATTCTGGAGGCGCTGGCCGATTACTTCCAACTGCCCCGCGACACCTTTTCTTCCATGATGGTCGACGGTGATTCCATTCTTCGCGTCATTCATTACCCGCCCCTGGCCGAGAACGCGCCGGCCGGTGCTGTCCGCGCGGCGGCCCACGAAGATATCAACCTGATCACCCTCCTGACCCAAAGCGAAGGTCAGGGCCTGGAAATTCTGAGCAACGACGGAAAATGGATTCCGGTTTACGCATTGGACGGCGACATCATCGTGGATTCCGGCGATATGCTCAAGCGGGTCACCAACGGAATCATTCCGGCTACCACTCATCGGGTGGTCAACCCGCCGGACAGCGAAAACGTAGCGCGATACTCCATGCCTTTCTTCGTGCATCCCTACGCGGCCTGTGACCTGACCGTGCTGGATCGCTTCACCGGGCAGGAACCCGCCAGGTGGCCGCCCATCACGGCCCGAGCCTTTTTGAAGCAAAGGCTTGCAGAGATCGGCCTGCTGTAGTGTGCGCCGGCGCAAAACGGCTGTTCAGGGTAGGCTCGTAGAGGAGGGTCTATATGAGCAAACCTATCGAGATTCTGGCGCCCGCCGGTTCGCCCGATTCCCTGCGGGCCGCTTTAGCGAGCGGCGCCGATGCGGTCTACCTGGGTTTGAAGGACTTCAATGCCCGCGGCAATGCCGTCAACTTCTCCACCGAAGAGTTGGCTCATTACGTCCCCCTGGCTCATGCCGCCGGCACGCGCGTCTATCTGACGCTGAATACAGTGGTCAAGATGAACGAAATGGGTCCCGTTTTGGAACAGTTGGCGCGGGCCGAGGATTGCGGCATCGACGGTGTGATCTTGCAAGACATTGGTCTGGGCCGGGTGATGGCCCGGTACTTTCCCAATTTGCGCCGCCACGCCTCTACTCAGATGGCAATTCACAACTTGGAAGGCGTTCAGTTTTGCGTGGATGAGGGGTTTGAGCGGGTCGTATTGGCAAGAGAACTTACCTTTCGGGAAATTACCGAGATTCGGCAGGCCTTTCCCGCCGATGTGATCCAGTTGGAAGTGTTCTGTCACGGCGCCATGTGCTACACCTACAGCGGCATGTGTTTCTTCAGCGGCTCCGTGGGCGGTCGTAGCGGCAATCGCGGCGAGTGCGCCTATACCTGTCGCAAGGGTTACCGCATTCACAACGAGACGCGGTTTCCAATGGCGGCGGAGCCCGGCAGTTATCACAATTATCTCTTCAGTATGAAGGATATGAACACTCTGGATGTGTTGCCGGAACTGATCGATACCGGTATCGACAGCCTGAAGATCGAGGGGCGTCGCAAGGGACCGGCCTATGTCAGCGCCTCCGTCCAGGCTTATCGCGAGCGTCTGGCCCGCCAGGAAACCACCGATGTGGAGAAAGACCTCAGCCTGGCGTTCGGCCGCGCCTACACCCGCGCATTTTACGAGCGCGGTCAGTTCGGCGACAACCCCGTCGATATCACCGCGACCGGTAGCCGGGGTTTGCACATCGGCACCTTGGACGAGGACGGTAGCTTCGAACTGTTATCGGCCGGGATCCAGCGCTATGACGGCATCCGCCTGGTGAAACCCGACCGTTCCGAGGAATTGCTTTCGTTCCGCGATTACCGATGTGGCGGTCGGGACCGCAACCGACCCAAGGCGGGCGCCATGATTCACCTGAAGGGCGATTATCCCGCGGGCACCGAGGTGATGTGGGTGCATAGCCAGGAAGTTGAGAGACGCTATAAACCGGAGAAGGAAAGAGTGACGCACGCGGGCGGCGAGATTACGGGCCGTGTTGATATGACCGTTTTTCGCGAGGGTGAGACCTGGCGTCTGGTCGCGCGTTGTCCCTACGGTGAAGTGAGCCGCGTCCTGCCCGTGGAACCGTCGACCTCCGGCAAATCGGCGCCTCTGCGCAAGATCTTGTTCCGCTTCGGCGACAGCGATTTTCTGGAGGGACGTTGGCAGGGCCCTGAGGAGATTCCCGGTTTTCTGCCGCCGTCTGTCCTCAAAAAGATGCGGCGCGAGGTTCTGGCCCAATTGGCCGAACCGGCCGGAGGCAGTCGCGAGGCAAAGTTGGCTGCCCTGATCGAAGAAGCCAACCGCCCCCAACCGACCGCGCCCCGAATGGATGAGCCTCCCCGCTTCATTCTGCGCCTGGATCAACCGGACCTTCTGTCCGATATCCTACCTTATGCCCAAGAAAACCGGTTCGGCATCGACTTCGTGACTCGCCCCACCCTGTCCACACCGGACTGGCGCCGCGTGACCGAACAGTTGGCGGACTTCATCGGTCCTCTTCGCCTGGCCCTGCCCATGGTCCTGAGGCATTGGGACCTGCGCCTGCTCCGTCGTCGCCTGGCCGAACGCAAGGGCGAGCCCGTCCACGTGGTCATCGCCAATCCGGGACATCTGCCGCTGGTTCGGCGACACCCGGGCAACAACGCGATATTACATGCCGATTTCTCCATCTACCACCTGAACACCTGGGCCTGGCGAGCCCTGAAGGACATGGGCGTCACGGGCCGGTTCACTCTCTCCTTGGAAGACGATCGCCCCAATATGGAAGCCTTGCTGGCAAGCGTTGACCCGGCGGCTTTCGAGGTCATCGCCTACACCGACACGCCGTTATTCGTGGCCGAAGCATGTTCCCTGGCCGCACTCTACGGCGGCTGCCCCGGAGCCAGAGTGTGCAAGCACGAGACGCTGCACATCAGCAACGAGCACGGCGACACATTTCAGGTACGCCACGACCGCTGCCGCAGCACGGTGGTCGGCGACCAGGCGCTCAGTTGGAGCGGCCGGCTGAACTGGTTCCGCCGACGAGGCGTCCACCATTTCCGCGCCGATTTCACCACCAGACCCTACACGGTAGAGGAGGTGCGGCGCATCATGGACCACCTGGTAGACGACAAACCGATCACTAAAACGCACACCGAGAACCTCGACCGCATTCTGCTCTAGCCGGTGAATCCGGTGCCTGGGCGCGCACGCATCCTGCGTGCATTTCCAGTACAACGTGTTAACATGTCAAGGGTTTAAAACATGACCGTAGATCTCGCAATTCCCGCTTACTGCTTTGCCGTTTCGTTTAAGAGCACGCAGGATACCTATTGTGAGGATTGGTGGACCCCGGAGCCCTACTGAACCAAACCCTTGTTCGTTTTGGAGCATGATTATGCCCGTCTTTATTTACTTCCTCCTCTTATTCGGTGGAGATGTCAATAGTGCATCTCTAAGACAAATCACCATGGAAGAGATGTCTACCGCTTTTCTCATCAGTGCAGCCACCCATGGTGAGCGAACATTTTTGATCACCATGACGACCATGCCCAAAAGTGAGTTTTATTTGTACGATCACAAGGCAAACACGTCTTGGGAACTTAAAGACAGCCGCATCAGGTCGATTGGTCTCTACATCGCACTTTCCGCCAGGAAAGGCTTTGCGTTGCTGGATAAGTTCGGCATGAAGGTAATTCGCCTGGATGCACAAGGGCGTTTCGTCGCTTCGGAACGACTGCTTAACTATGATGATGTTCCCCTGCAAATTAAACTCACCGAAGTCTTTCCCATTGCCGAGGGGCAAGGCCTGGCAACATATCGTGATCTAGAACGGGATGTGCTTGGTCTGGCCGTAATACATGTCGATGAAAAGCGCTTTTCGACATTACATACCCTGCCCATGGATGAAAGGAAGCGTGAAAATCAATACTGGTTCCCTGTCGGTAAACAACTTTTTTTCCTGGATGAAGACACCCTGGCCTTACATGAAGTAGCCTGGGACAGTTTCAAGGAGACAAAGACTCTGCATTCAGAACTTAAATTGATCAAGAACCCTCGGGCACGTTCAAATGTTCAATATGAAAGCTATCTGGCCAATGTCGTGCACAAAACAGGCGGTATTCTCTGGGAGCGTTTCCATTACGAAGGCCGACGAGCCAAAGAATTGCGAGATCTAATGATCCTGGATAGCAAAGGTTTTCGCAAGCTCGATCCCAAGGTGTTCACGGTAGCCGAGGCTGCCGGCAGACGACTTATTTTCGACATGGATGACGGAAGTTTTCTAGTCGAAGACATGGAGTGAGGAACGCGTTTCCCCTTACGCTGCCTCCTATTCCTTCACATACCTGGGGTAGGTCTGTTTGGCGCGGTCGGCCGCGGTGACATCTATTTCCAAGGTGACGAAAGGGTTCGATGCTGCGGTAAGGCCGCAAACCCGGCCGTCTTCCGGTTCGATGATCCAACCGCCGCCGGCCCATGTGTCGCCGCGTTCGTCTCGGCCGCCCCGGTTGGAGGACAGGCACCAGGCGCCCGACATAATGGCAACCGCCCTGCCGCCTACCAGCCACTTTTCCACGGAGCCTTGGTTGGCCCTGGGGCACAGCACGAATCGAGCGCCCTGGCGGGCATAGTCTCGGGCCCATTCCGTGAACCACAGTTCCGTGCAAATCAAGAACCCGATCTTGCCCAGCGGTGTGTCGATCACCTTGAAATGCTTCTCGGCAGAGGCGTACCAGCGCGCCTCGTAAAAACCCGGTTCATCCGGCAGGTAGCGTTTGCGGTGAACCGCCCGGTAATCCCCGGCTTTGCTCCAGATGAAGCCCTCGTTATAGAAAACGCCGTTTTCTTCCACGGGTCGGCTGCTCGCCACCAGGGCATCGCCCAGATCTCCCAGTTTGGAAAGCCACTGCCGATGCGTTTCCACGGCTTCCATCCAGCGTGCGCCGTCCACGCTCTCATCGGCGGACAGCCAGGGCGAAAAGGGCATTTCCGGCAGCAAGACCAGGTCGCTGCCCATGGACGTTACGTGTTGTGTGAGGGCGTGCCAGGTTTCGGGGAGATGCTCCGGTCCCTCCGGGAATTGACAGATCGTCAGTTTGATATTCATCTTCCGCCGTCCTCTTTCATACTTCCATAGCTTCCTCGGGCGGCTGTTGGGGCTCATCCCATTCCGAGCGCAGCCCGCACAGCCAGCTCAAAGCCAGGTGTCGCTCCTGGCTTGTAGATGCCGCGGTTGCGTAGGTTTGCGTGTCGACATCGCACAGATAGACGCCGTCTATCTTCAAATCCGTTTCCTCGTCCGGGTCGATCAGGCCGATGCGCACCGCCTGGGCGCAGGCGCGCGCAACGTTGCTTTCGTGGTCCGTCCCGTTTTGCACCGGCATGCCCTGACGGCTCATGACCTCCGTGCGGGCGCGCCATAAGCGGAAACCGACCAGGTCCATGGCGTCTTCCAGTTCCTCGATCGGGCGCGGTTCAAGGCTGTCGGCGTATTGCGTCAGCGAGGCGGGTAGCGACATGGCCGGACCCAGTAGTTGCGGCGGGAAACGCTTGCCGAAGGCGGGGAAGTCGCGCAGCTTTTGGACCGCCCATAACAGCATGCCGCAAGCTTCGCTTCGCCAGTGCATCCAGGTGGTTTCATCCTCGGTCCAGGTACCGGGCGGTTTGCCCATCAACAGTTTCTCTTCCGGCGAGAATGTATCGAAAAGCTTTTGCATGGCCAGCCATTGGTCCAGCTTGCGGTATTGCATTACCAAACCGGGCCGGTCGTTTTCCAGACGCCAATGGGTTTCGAACTGGCTGCGGATGACCAGCACCGACAGGCAGGCGATGCGCCCCGCAACCTGACCCTTGTCGCGGACTTCGATCCGCCTCTCGTCATTTTCTTCTTCACTCATGTCGCCGCCTTATGACAGAATTTCCAGCAACTCGTCCATGGTAAGCGTCTTGCCCACCGAGTCGCTGTCGAAGCCGACCACGTCTTCCAGGAGCCCGCGCTTGCGCGAGATGATGGCGTCGATGCGCTGTTCCACCGTGTCCACGCCCACGAACTTGTAGACCTGCACGTTCTTCTTCTGACCGATGCGGTGGATACGGTCGGTTGCCTGCTCCTCGACTGCCGGGTTCCACCAGCGATCGTAGTGAATGGCAATGGACGCCGAGGTCAGGTCGATGCCCACGCCGGCGGCCTTGATGGAGCCCACGAAAACGCGGCAGTCCTCGTCTTCCATGAAACGGCTTTGCTCTCTCCGGCGGTCCCGCGTGGCGCCCGTAATCGAGGCATAGCCGATGCCCTGACTACCCAGATAGTGGGTGATGATATCCACCATGCCCAGATACTGCGTGAAGACCACCACCTTCTCGCCCGAGTCCATGGCTTCTTCCAGCAATTCCTTGAACAGCATCCACTTGGCGCTGGGATAGGCGCTGTAGTCGGCATTCTTGAAGTAGAGCGCCGGGTGATCGCAGACCATTTTCAGGTGGGTGATCAGCCCGAAGATGTGCATTTTGTTGTCCGGGTCCTCGGCCAGCAGTTTCTTGCCTTTTTCCTTGACCTCTTTGTACAGTTCGCGCTCGTATTCGCCCAGCTTGAAGGTGCGCATGTCCTCGGTCTTCTCCGGCAGTTCCAGCAGCACCTCGCTCTTTTTGCGGCGCAGGATGAAGGGTTTGATCATGCCGCGCACCTGCTCCTTGGCGTGATCGCTGTTGTACTTGACGATGGGGTCGGCGAAGAACTTGCGGAACTGCGCGTCGGAGCCGAGGTAACCCGGGAAGACCAGGTCCATCAGGCTTTTCAGCTCGGTGATGTGGTTTTCGATGGGCGTGCCTGTAAGGCCGATCTTGCAGCGGGCCTTCAAGCGCGACAGGCCCTTGTACATCTTGGTGTCCTTGTTCTTCAGGTTCTGGATTTCGTCGAACAGGATCAGGTCGAACAGGTGATCCTGGAAATAGTCGTAGTCGTTGCGCAGCGTGCCATAGGTAGAGATCATCACCTGAAAACGCTGGAGGGTGCTCTGAGGTCGGCGATCGGCGCCGTGGTAGATGGAAGCACCGACCTTGGGACAGAAGGTCTGCAACTTGTCCTTCCAGTGATAAATCACCGAAGTCGGCGCGATCACCAGCACCCTGGCTTCCGCCTTTTCGGCCAGGACGGCTGATAACAAGGCCATACCCTGGTGGGTCTTGCCCAGACCCATTTGATCACAGAGAAGACCGCCCAAACCGAAGCTTCTCAAGAAGTACAGCCATTCATAGCCGATCTTCTGATAATCGCGCAGGTTCAGATTGGTTTCCGTAAGTTCCGGCGGCGGGGCGCCCTCGAAGGACTTCAGGTCCGCGTACACCTTCTCGGTCAATTCGTTGGTGCTCACCGTGAGGCGGCCTTTGAAGAAAGCCATCATGCGAAACAGGTCGGAGACGTGCAGGCGACCGTCGTCGCGGTCGGTATCGTAGAGCGGTCGCAGGTAAACGCCGTCGTAACCGGCCGCGTCGAACAGCTTGCCGGCCAGTTTGTGATAGCGACCGCTTTCGCGGAACAGGTCACGCAAGGTATCGGTATCGAAACTGTGATCGCCCAATGCGCCTGTCATCTCATAGCCGAAGTAGCCGTCCTCGAAATCGACCAGTTTCAGGTCCAGGGCCTCGAAATGTTCGGCAACCACCTCGCCGAACACCGAGTCGTCCATCAGGGTGCGGTCCAGCCCCTGCAAGGTGGCGCGGTGCTGGTTCAGGAAGGCCTTGACCTTCTCGTGAGGGACGATTTCAATGCCCGGGTCCGAATACTCCATCTCGAAAGGGGAAAGGCCGGTTTGAATGCGGAAATATCCCATTTCCGGGTGGTAGTACAAGCCGCGCGCGCCCGGAACCGGCGCCTCGTCCAGACCGATGTGATGACCCTCGGCAACCAGGATGCGCGGTTCTATTTCCAGGCGGTTGTCGTCGGTAAAGCCGATGCGGTAGGTGATGGGCACGCCCTGCTGTTGTACCTCGAAATCGGCATGAGGCACCCACCACTTCTTGTCTTCCTGCACGCCTTTCAGGTAAACGCCGATGGGCATCAGCCAGTCGAACAATTGCTTGTCCTCGGCGCGGATAGTCAGGCGTACCTGGTGGTCGGGCTCGATGCGGACGCGAATGGATAGACCCTCGGCATAATCGCGGAAGTACAACAGCTTGCACAGGTTGTACAGCTGGGATTCTTCGAATTGCACCAGTGCGGAGGGGAAACCCTTGCGCAGCATGGCAACCTCGCCGGCGCTGCGACACAGGCGACGCGCCCGATCCAGGGATTTACGGTCGCGCCGGGTCAACTGGTTCTCGCCCAGGGCGAAACCCCAGTACTTCATCATCCGCTCGGGAGCGATGTCCTCGGGTAACGTCAGGGAGGGATTGGTATCGGCGTGCATCAACTTCCCGTGCAGGCGATTGCCTACCTTGCGAAAGAAGCGCACCAGGGGATAGTTTTCGAAGTCCTCGCTGAGGTTCTTCTTCTCGAACGGCCAGTCGATGATCTTCAGAAAGAGGGCGAAGGCATGCCCGCAAACCTCGTCATCGTCGGACTCGCCGCAAGAGCAATAACCGGTCAGTTCACCGCTGTCTTTTCCCTGGACCAGATGTACGAAATAGCCGCCCTTGCCGTTGATCCGCCGTACGTAACCAAAGCTGCACCCACGATAGAAGTCGAAGAATTCAACATGTTTACGCTCCACATAATGCTTAGCGTCCAGATAGACCTGATGGGGAACGAAGAATTTGGTTTCCAGCAGCAAGACGACCTCCTATCCGGTCCCACATCATAGCAGGGCAAGACCGATTCGCAAGGGGTCTACCACTGATAATCGATAATTCATTTTGTCGGGTTCTCGAACCGGCACGTTCCGGGAAAATGGTTCTGCCTGAGTCATGAAACAAAAAACTTAAAATCAATAACCCAGGCAAAGAAAAAAGCAGTTCGTAGTCCCGCGCCTTAATCTCTCGAATTAGTGTTAATCAGTGGTAAAAAAGCCGTTATTCAAAACGAAACACAGGAAAATGCCGGTGGCTGTAGGGATCGTCGCTCTCGGCCGTTACCGCGACGCTGCAATAGTCGCGTTCACGGTGCATGCTCAGCGCCTGGCCGCCGGTCAGGTCACGGGACCAGATCGAATCGATCGGGCAGGCAATCTTGTCTTCACCCAGTTGACAACTGAGACTGACGCCCAGCGCGTGTTTGAGTGGGAAATCCATGATGTACCGGTAGGAATTGGGGTGAATACTGGTGAAATCGGCCGGGAAGACATTGGTGGCCACGGGCAGGCAAAATTCGACCCGCATTTCCAGGTCATAGACCTTGCCGTGTTCAAAAGTCCCATGCAGATAATGTTGCGCCCACCAGGCATCACCCTGGCGTTTGTTCTCGCCCCTTGCTTTCAGGTCCACCGATACCTGGTACAAATCACCCAACGGGGCAATTTCCAGGGGCAGGCTGTCTCCCTGCCAAACAATGCCCTCATAGCGCAGGAATTTGATGACCGAGACATATAGGTTGACGGTTTCTACCGCTTTCTCGCAGATGATCACCCAAGATCCTCCCCGGTCGGCATAACCATCATGACGGAGAAATCCTTTCTTGGCAAGCGTAAAGTAACGCGAATCCGCCGCGGCAAATTCGCGTTGCCCCGATTACATGCCCTTGACGTACTCCAGAACGGCGTCCACATGGCCCGGCACTTTTACCTTACGCCACTCTTGAACCAGCACGCCGTTTTCGTCGATCACGAAGGTGCTGCGCTCGATGCCCATGACCTTCTTGCCGTACATGTTCTTTTCCTTAATGACATCGAACAACTTGCACAGGGTCTCTTCCTTATCCGACAGCAGGTCGAAGGGGAAGTCGTACTTGGCTTTGAAGTTATTGTGTGATTTGACCGAATCGCGGGAGATGCCCAGGATCTCGGCGCCCGCTTCTTGGAAGGCAGCGTAGTTCTCACCGAAACCGATACTTTCCTTGGTGCAACCCGGGGTATTGTCCTTGGGGTAGAAATAGATCACCACTTTCTTGCCACGCAGGGATGACAGGCTGATGGTTTGGTCGCCGCTTGCGGGCAGGGAAAACTCGGGTACTTCTTTTCCGATTTCAACCATGTGAGTGTGCTCCTTGTATTGTCAGTCGGCAGCCCGAATTATAGAGCCTAACCACGCTGAGGCCAACGGTTTTCAGAATAAAAAAATACTATTCGCGACTAAAAAGCGGGCATTCCCATCTTCGTTTTCGCTGTCTGCCGTCGACTGCATAAAACAACTGAACCACGCCCTGAACTGCATAAACCGTTGCTTCTTCCCGGGAACAACAAAATCTCTAAAACCTGAAACTCGATTCTTCCCAGGAAGAATCGAGTATTTTGCGCCTGTTTCTTATGGTTTCCAGGTCGATTTGGGACCAAGATGCGATCCCGGCGTGATCCCGCTTTGTTCTTCAAGCCTTTACGTATTTGGTGTAGAATCCCTTGGCTGACAGGCGCGACCCGGCGCCACATCATGCGGTAAGGAGCTTTGGATGAACGAAATGAAGGTGGGAACGGTTGTACTGGGCTCCGGGCCCGGCGGTTATGTCGCCGCCATTCGACTGGCGCAACTGGGGGTAGACACCCTCATGGTCGAAAAAGAATATTACGGAGGCGTCTGCTTGAACGTGGGTTGCATTCCCTCCAAGGCTTTGATTCATGCCGCCAAGAGTTACGAATCCGTCAAAAAGATGGCGGCCCTGGGCATCACCGTTGAAAATCGCGCTATCGATTTCGCCAAAACCCAGGCATGGAAGGACAAGACCGTGGGCCAACTTACCGGCGGCATCAAGCTTCTGGTCACCAAAAACGGAGCGAAAGTCCTGGAAGGCAAGGGCACCTTGCTGGGCACCAACACCTTACACGTTATCGACAGCCAGGGTCAGGAAACCAAAGTCAGTTTCGACAACATCATCCTGGCCACGGGTTCCTCGCCCATTCAAATCCCCACCTTCCCCATCGGCGGCCGCATTCTCGATTCCACCGGCGCCCTGGCTTTGACCGAGGTGCCCAAGAGTATGGCCGTCATCGGCGGCGGCTATATCGGCCTGGAACTTGGTTTCGTCTACCGCAAACTGGGTGCGGAAGTCACCGTGGTCGAGATGTTGGACACGGTGCTGCCCGGTTTCGACAAGGATGTGGTCAAGGCCATGACCCGCAAGTTGAAAAAGGACAAGTTTACCGTGATGACTTCGGCCGCGGCCAAATCCTATAAGGAAGTGGACGGCGGCATCGAACTGACCGTGGAACACAAGGGCAAGGAAAAAGTGGTCACCGTAGACTACGTCTGTATCTCCGTGGGTCGCCGGCCCAATTCAAAGGACGTGGGCCTGGAAAACGCGGGCGTGGCGGTGGACGAGGGCGGCTTCGTGACCATCGATAAACAGATGCGTACCAACGTCCCCAACATCTTCGCCATCGGCGACCTGGCCGGACAGCCCATGCTGGCCCACCACGCCTCCTACCAGGGTGAAGTGGCCGCCGAGGTAATCGCGGGCCACAACGCGGAAGACGTTTCCAAGACCTGCGCGGCCGTGGTTTTTACCGATCCCGAGGTGGCCGTCGTCGGCATGTCCGAGGACGAGGCGAAAGAGCGCGGTCTTGAATTGAGCATCGGTAATTTCCCCTTCGCCGCGTTGGGCAAGGCCAAGGCCGGCAACGATACCGACGGCTTCGTCAAGATCATCGCCGACAAGCAGACCGAGGAAGTGCTGGGCGTGGTGATTGTGGGCCACAACGCCGGCGACCTGATCGGCGAGGCCCTGATGGGTATCGAGATGGGCGCCTTCCTGGATGACTTGGGCACGACCATCCACCCGCACCCTACCTTGACCGAAGCCATTATGGAAGCGGCCAAGAAGGCCAAAGGTCAGGCAATTCACGTAATAAATTAAGAGTGGCGACGGGGCGCGGCGGGATGTCGCGCCCGAATATCTTATCGAGGAGGCAGCATGGGGGCACCCCGTCGGATTGTTGTTGCGCTTACCGGAGCCAGCGGCGCGCCTTATTTCCTGCGCATGTTGGACCGCCTGCGCGGTTTCGAAGATATCGAGTTACACCTGATCGCCTCGGAGGGCGGCAAGCGCGTCTTGCAGGAGGAAAGCAATATCCGTTGGCAAGACCTTAACCTTTCCGGTTTTACGGTTCATCCCAACAAGAATATCGGCGCTTCCATTGCCTCCGGCTCTTTTCGATGCCATGGAATGGTGGTGCTGCCGTGCAGTATGAATACGCTGGCCTGTATTGCCTCCGGCGTCACGGTTAACTTGATTCATCGCTGCGCGGCGGTACAATTGAAGGAGGATCGCAAGTTGATCCTGGCCATTCGGGAAACGCCGCTGTCACTGATCAACCTGCGCGCCATGACGTCCCTGCGCGAGGCGGGCGCGGTGATTATGCCCGCGTCTCCCGGCTTCTATCACAACCCGCAAACCATTCAGGACCTGTGCGATACGGTGGTTGACCGCATTTTCGATCACCTGGGCTTGGACGATACCAGCATCAAGAGGTGGAACCCGTGAGCGGTGCATTTGTCGAAACCATGAAGATGATCAAAATCGAGCACAGTGTGTTCGCTTTGCCCTTTGCCCTGGTCGGCGCCTTCCTGGCCGCCGACGGCTTACCGGAGACGCGGGTCCTGGTGTTGGTGCTGGTGGCCATGGTCTGTGCGCGTTCGGCGGCCATGGCGTTCAACCGATTGATCGACGCCGATATCGACGCGGCCAACCCGCGCACGGCCGTCCGCAGCATTCCGGCAGGGCGCTTGACGCGGGGTTACGCCGCCGGGTTCACCGTGATTACCTCCCTACTCTTCATCGGTTCGGCCTGGCTGTTGAACCCCCTGGCTTTTAAGCTGTCCCCGTTTGTGCTGGCCGTGCTGCTGGGTTACAGCCTGACCAAGCGCTTCACCAGCCTGTGCCATTTCGTGTTGGGCCTGGCCTTGGGTTTGGCGCCGCTGGGCGCTTGGATTGCGGTGACCGGGTCCTTCTCATTCATCCCCGTGGTTCTGGGTGTCGCCGTACTCTTGTGGACCGCCGGTTTCGATATCATCTATGCCTGCCAGGATATTGGTTTCGATAAAGAAAAAAGACTGCACTCGGTGCCGACGCTGTTGGGCATTCGCGGCTCGCTGTGGTTGTCCCGCCTGCTGCATGTGATCGTGCTGGGTATCCTCAGTTTTTTGGGCCTGCACCTGGGGCTCAACTGGATCTATTGGGCGGGCATGGTGCTGGTGGCCGGCTGCCTGGGTTATGAACATTCCCTTGTTTGGGACGGCAGCCTGGATAAGGTAGACATGGCTTTCTTCACCATGAACGGCATCGTGTCCCTGGCTTACGGGTTGACGACCATTATCAGTATCCTGACGGGTTGATCGAGGAACCTTGTGAAAAAAGACTATATCAAAACCAGCGTCAGCAAGATCGAGGACCGCTACCTGCCCACCGTGGCTCTGGTCGGCCGTCCGAACGTGGGGAAGAGCACGCTTTTCAACAGGTTGACGCGTTCGCGCCGCGCCATTGTGGACCCCACGCCGGGCATGACGCGGGACCGGCTCTTCGGTTCCATCCACCGCGAGAAGGGCAGTTTCCGACTGGTGGACACGGGCGGTATCGAGGAAAGCCCCGATATGATTGCCACGCTGATCCGCAACCAGTCGTTTCGGGCGGTGGAGGATGCGGCGGCGATCGTTTTCCTGGTAGACGGACGCGAGGGTTTGAATTCCGGTGACGAAGAGATTGCGCGCGCCCTGATCAAGCTGGACAAGCCGGTGCTGCTGCTGGTCAACAAGATGGACGAGGGCGAGGATCAGTTGTTCGATACGGCCGTGTACTCGCTGGGTTTCGAGCAGGTCTTGTTCGGTTCCGCGGAGCACGGGCGCGGCGTGGACGAACTGCTGGACGCCGTCGACGATGCCCTGGAAGGCAATCGCCACGTGCCCAAGCAGCAGCCGGAGCAGCCGCCCATCCGCCTGGCCGTTATCGGCCGTCCCAACGTGGGCAAGAGTTCGTTCGTAAACAAGTTGCTGAACGAGGAACGTGTCATGGTGAGCAACGTGGCGGGCACCACCCGCGACCCCATCGACAGTTTCCTCAATTACAAGAAGCGCCCCTTTTGCCTGGTGGACACGGCCGGGATTCGCAAACGCGGTAAGATCGAAGGCAGCCAGGAGAGTTTGTCGGTGATGATGGCCACGCGCCAGGTGGAGAGCGCGGATGTGATTGCCGTGCTGATCGACGCAAGCGATCCGGGCGCTGTACAGGATTCAGCCATCGCCGGGATCGCGGACAAGGCATACAAGCCGATCATCGTCGTGGTCAACAAGTGGGACCTGGTGGGGAACAAGCAAACCAACACGTCACGCGACTTCGAGGACAAACTGCGCCGACGCCTGAAGTTTTTGGAGACGGCGTCGTTCGTATTCATCAGCGCCTTGACCGGACAACGGGTGACGCGCGTCCTGGACCTGGCCATGGACCTGTACGACCGAAGTCAGCAGCGCGTGCCCACGGGCGTACTCAACCGGTTTGTGGAAGACATGAAGAGGAATTACAAGATTCCCACGCACAAGGGGCGTTCGTTCAAGATATTCTACATGACGCAGGTAGAGACCAGTCCGCCGACCTTCGTGGTGGTGACCAACCGCAAGGAACCGCTGCACTTCTCGCAGGAGCGCTTCCTGGTTAACCGCATTCGTGAGGCGTTCGGTCTGGAAGGCATGCCGTTGCGTATCAAGCACAAACCGCGTACTCGCAAGGATGACGAGGAGTAAGCCGTGGCGCTGACCAAGATCACCGTGGAAGTAACGCCCGCCGCCGAGGATCTGGCCGAGGATGTCTTCTGGATCCACGGCGCTACCTCGGTCAGTTCGGTGCCACCGCATGAAACCCGTCGTATTTTGGAAGGCATGTTTCAACAGGTAGACCCGGCGGCTTTTCGCAATGCCCTGGCGACCTCCCTGGAGGGTATGCCCGAGGCGATCGTTTCGTTTACAACCGAAGAAGTCGGCGAACAGGACTGGCAGGTGGATTGGCGCAACAATTTCAAACCGATCCAGGCCGGCGGATTTCGTCTGGTAGGGGAGTGGGAAGCGCCGGACGCCGTGGATGAGAAGACCATCCTGGTGTATCCGGGTCAGGCCTTCGGGACCGGACAACACGAAACCACGCGACTTGTGCTGACGCGTTTGGAAGAGCTGGATATAGCAGGCCTGACGGTCTTGGATGTGGGCTGCGGCACCGGTATTCTGTCCATCGCCGCCGAACGCTTGGGCGCCTCCAGGGTATTCGGCTTCGATGCCGACCCGGACTGTCGCGAGAATATGCAGCATCATCTGGAGATCAACAAAACCACCCGCGTCACGCTGGAGATCGGCACGTTGGACCAGTTCGACCTGAAGCCGTACGACATCATCCTGGCCAATATCACCATCGATGTGTTGAAGAGCGTGTGGCCGAGGTTGGCACGGTTGTTGGCGCCCTACGGCGTGCTCATCAGTTCCGGCATCCTGGAGGAACAGCGCGACGAAGCGGTGCAAGCCCTGGAAGCCTGCGGCCTGAAGATCCGCGAGATCCGCCGGGACGGTGAATGGCTGTTGGTAGAGGCCTCGTGAAACGCGTGCTGGTCGACCGCCTGGCTCCGCCCGGACAGGAGTTGGTTCCGCCGTCGGATGAATGTCATCACCTGGTGCGCGTGCGCCGCGTTCAGGCCGGGGAAAAATTGGAATTGCTTGACGGCAAGGGCGGCCTGGCCCTGGGCGAGGTGTCGGCGGTCACCCGCAACCAGATTACGATCAGAGTGACGGAGCACTTGGAAGAGACTCGGGAATCGCCGTTACAGCTTACACTTGGCATCGCCCTTCCCAGCCAACTAAGTACCTTCGACGGCGTTTTGCCGGGGCTGGTGCAAATGGGCGTAAGTCGAATCTACCTGGCGCCCACCGACTTTTCCGGCCGTTTGAAAAAGGCCCCGGACCGCTACTTGTCCCGGCTGGAAACCATTGTGCGCCAGTCGTTGAAACAATGCGGTCGTACCATGGGCCCGGAGATTGCCATACTTAAAGATTGGCAAAGCCTGTGCGCTCGAATGGCCGAGGAAAACCAGGTGAACCTGGTCTACCATCCGGTCGAAGAGACGTCCGAAACCCCCGACACGTTGACGCGGCTGGGCCTGCTCATCGGCCCGGAGGGCGGTTTCTCGGACAAGGAAATCGAAATCACCCGTGATCATGGTTTTCTCGTCAAGGGCCTGGGTCCCCGAATTCTCAAAATGGAAACGGCACTGATCGCCGTAGCCGCTTGGGCCCAAAGCCGGTATGGTGACCTGGGCGCTTGACCTCTAAAGCGCAATGCGCGCGATCGGTCCCCCGGCGCCCAGGATTTCCAACGACGATAAAGGCGTGTTCTTGGGCATCTTAAAGACGATGGAGCCGGAGCGAGATTTACTCGGGTCCAGGTCGCCGGGCCGCATGGCGCCGCTGTAATGACGCGTTTCCACGGCAGTTCGATATCTGCCGTTGATGATAAACGAGTTGGGGTTGACCCGGAAATCTTCCGTGCTGTTGTTGATCAGGGTTAGGTCCAGAATGACGAACTCCAACTCCACCCGCCTCCCGGTATTGGGATTGGTGTTACTTTCACCCAGGAAACCGACGCCGCTGTCACCGGACCGAGTTCTGCCGGCTTTGATATCGAAGATCAGGCCCTTGATTTTGTCCTGCCTGCTGATCTTCTCTAAACGCAGCCGAATCATGCCGGTAAAGGGATCTTCCGTGTTCACGTTCAGCTGGCCGAAAGTGGATCTCTGACCTTTGATAGCGGCGGGCATTACCGAAATGATCACGACCGCCAGGACGACGGTAAGCACAATGCCGGCGCGGGAGACAATCATCCTGGCGGCTTGTTGACGGTACTCGTTGTCGATTTGGGGCCCGGCAATTTCAAACTGGGGTAGTTGCCGCGGCTGAATACTTTTACTATCCTGGTGCCACTCGGGTTCCATGAACCAACCTCTCGGCGGCTGTTTTTACTATCTTAACAGATACGGTTCACTGATCGCACCAGAACCCTCCGGGCGGAAAAACAAAAGCCGCGTCCACAAGCATCCAGTTCCAAGCCGACACTTCCACATCCATTTTGTTCGGCATCGAGTTTTGGAGCTAAAAATGCACGTACCTTCGACAAAGCCTACACATTCGGGCGCAAAATAGACCATACATGCATCCACCGGTCAACACTCCGGCGCCGGGAACCTAAATGTATGGACTTCCGGGGTACTCCCTTTCGCCGGGAAGGTAGCCACTCGTGACATGTGGGTAGTTCCCCGGCGAAAGGGAGTACCCCCGGAAGTCCATACCCGTACATTCTGAGCCGGGGAGGTACCGTTTGAAATCCATACCCGTACATTTTTGCCCGAGGAAGCAGCCACATGAAACGAGTGGCTGACTTCCGACGGTCGGGAAGTAGCCATGGAGATACATGTATAGTCTTTTTTGATGCTCTAAAAAGGTAGCTGAAAGCCGTAGGTGCTTAGGTAAAAGCAGGTTATATGATTTCTTTTCGGGAAACATATCAAACCCAAACAGAATTACCGTTAGCGCTGAACCATAGACAAACTCCGAACAGGACAGGGACCCGATTCAAGAATTAGCCGGCTATGGGGTTACTGAGGCACCTGCCGGTTTGTGAACCTGTTTCTCGGGCCAGGTCTTCGGGCGGTCCCTTGAAAACGATACGGCCACCTTCTTCGCCGCTGCCCGGGCCCAGATCGATGATGTGGTGGGCGTGCCGGATAACTGCCTGATGATGCTCTACCACGATCAAGGTGTGACCGTCCTTGACCAACGCGTTGAATAGTTTCAGCAGGTGAGCTACGTCCTCGGCGTGCAGGCCAGTGGTGGGTTCGTCTAACAGGATCAATCGACGCCGGTTCTTGCCCGTGAGCAGGGCCGTTGCCAGTTTAAGGCGGCGCGCCTCTCCGCCCGACAAACTCGAAAGGACGCGTCCCAGGGAAAGGTACCCCAGTCCCAGCCGCGACAACATGGCCAGGGGTTGTGCTATTTTGGGTTGATCGGCAAAAAGGGTAGCGGCTTCCTCCGCGCTTTGCTCCAGGACCTCCGCGATGGTCCGCCCTCGGTACCGACACGCCAGGGTTTCGGCATCGAAGCGTTTGCCGTTACAGATCTCGCAGATGGTTTGCACATCGGGCAGGAAATCCATACTGATGTTGACCGTGCCTTTCCCCGCGCAGGTTTCACAGCGTCCGCCTTTGCCGCCCAGGGCGAAGCGGGTCTTACGGAAGCCTCTCGTCACTGCCTCCGGTGTTTTGGCGAATATGGCCCGAATCTGGTCGTAAATCCCCAGGCGAGTGACCAGGTAGCCGCCGCCCGAGCCGGGTGGGTCCTGATCGGACGCGCTAATCTCGTCGTAGGCGTCCAAGCCGTTGATCGCGGTACAGTTCACCGGTCCACCCGTCGCTGCCGATGCGGCCAGAACGTCGAAAACAAGGCTTGACTTACCGCAACCGGAAATGCCGGTCACCGCGATCAGTCCACCGCCGGGAATGGTGATATCGATATTCGCCAGATTGTTGGCGTGCGCGCCCTCGATGGTGATGCCCGGACCCGGCTTGTATGGGGCGGGTTCCGGCATTCGGCGTCTACCTTCCAGCCAGGCGCCGGTCAACGAACCGGAACCCAATTCATGCGGCGGGCCCTGGCAGATAAGGCGCCCGCCCGCTTTGCCCGCACCGGGCCCCAGTTCGATCACGTGATCGGCCGCGCCGATAACCTCGGTATCGTGTTCTACGACCACTACGGTATTGCCCTGTGCCGCCAGGGCCTTCAGCCGTTGCACCAACCTGGCCGTATCGCTCGCGTGCAGGCCCGCGGTGGGTTCGTCCAGAACATAGGTTACGCCACGCAGCCTGGCGTCCAACTGAGAAGCCAGGCGCAGACGCATCAACTCGCCGCCCGAGAGCGTGTCCAGGGAACGGTCCAGGCTCAGGTAGTCCAGGCCTAACGCTTCCAGGTCGGCAAGACGGCTCAGTAGCGACGGCCCCAGTCCGGCGGAAACGGCCTTTAGAACCGGTTGCTCGGCATTCATCCAGTCTTTCACGATAGCTGCAGCCTGTTTGACGGTCAGTCTGTAAAACGCCGGCAGGCTGTGGTTGGCAATGGTCATGTCGCGGTAGGGCGCTTTCAGCCTCGTGCCACGGCAGGTTTCGCACGGGACCCGGCTCAGCACATCGGCCATGGCCTTGCCGCGTTCCGTGCCGCGCTTGCGGGCATACTCTTCCTCGACCAGACCCGCGAATCCTTCCCAGACGGTCTCCCATTCATGAACACCGGTTCGGTTTCCGCGGCGATAATGCCAGGTCACCGGATAGATCTGGTCGCCCGTCCCATGGAAGGCGACCGTCCGGGCTTGTTCATCCAATTGATCGACCGGGCGGTGTAAATCCAGGCCCCTGGCTTTTTCGACAGCGGCCAGGACGGCTAGATACCGGCCCCGGCGTTCTCCGTAGAAGCGGCCGGTTTTGGTGCCGTCCAGGGCGCCTTCGAATAGGGACCGAGACGGATGGGTCACCAACTTGTTCGGATCGCAAATGGTGCGGCTGCCCAGCCCGCTGCAACGGGGGCAGGCGCCCAGGTGGTGGTTGAAGGAGAAGTGTCGCGCGGTCAGCGGTTCACCGGCATCGGTTGTCGGGCCGAGGACTCTGGCGTAGAACAGGCGCAGGATCTCGGCCAGACCGCTTCGGGTGGCCGTGGTAGCTCTTGGATTGGCGGCGCCGTGTTTCTGGCTCAACGCAATTGTCGGGGTGATGCCCTCCGCGCCCTCCAAAACGGCATCGCCGCCTCGGGTCATCATGCGGCGCGCCTGGTTGGACAAACTGGCGGCGAAGCAGCGGCGGCCCTCGTGGAACAGGGTGTCGAAAGCCAGGGATGATTTACCGCTGCCGGAAACACCGGTGACCACGGTCAGGCGGTTCTGGGGGATGGTGACATCCACGGCTTGCAGATTGTGGGTACGCACACCGCGCAACACGATCGGCGTTTCGGCCGGCGTCGGTCGATCGACCAGGGTCGGCACGGCCGGAACAGCACCCGCTAGGAAAGGAGCCAGGGCCTTTCCGGTAGACGAATCCGGGGCTGCCGCAACGGTTTCCGGCGTACCTTGGACTGTTATGGCGCCGCCTTCCAGCCCGCTGCCCGGTCCCAGTTCTACCAGGAAATCGGCGCATTTCAGCACGTGCGGATTGTGTTCGACGACCAGCACGGTGTGGCCCGAGTCCACCAGGCTTTGTAGCGCCCGCAACAGCACCGCGATATCGGCCGGGTGCAGGCCCGTGGTGGGCTCGTCCAATATATAGAGGACATGGCCGCTCGCGGGCCGGCCCAGTTCTGCCGCCAGCTTGACCCGCTGGGCCTCGCCGCCGGAGAGGGTGGTCGCGCTTTGGCCCAGCGTCAGGTAACCCAGACCCAGTGCGGCCATGGCTTCCAGGATGCGTTCCGGGCCGCCGGTGTCCCGAAATGCCTCGAGAGCCTCCTCTACCGTCATGGCCAGGACTTGGGCCATATTGTAGCCGCGAAATCGAATGGCCAGGATTTCCGGGGAAAACCGCTGGCCGTCGCAGGTTTCACATTCTACTTCGACGTCCGCAAACCCGTGCATAGCGATTTGCTTGCTGCCCGCGCCCTGGCAATCCTCACAGCGACCGCCCTTCACGTTCATGGAGAACCAACCCTTGCGCAGCCCGGCCTCGCGGGCTTCCGGCAGCGCGGCGAACAGGTTGCGCACGAGGACCAGCAGACCGGTATAGGTGGCGGGGTTACTGCGCGGGGTGCGGCCGATAGGGGACTGGTCGATGTGGATTACCTTGCGGATATGCTCCACGCCTCTCAGCTCCCGATGTTCACCAGGCGCCGCCGAGACCCCATGTAAACGGCGTCGCAAGGCCCTGGCCAGGATGGTGTCTGCCAGGGTTGACTTGCCGGCGCCGGAGACGCCGCAAACGGCCAGGAAGGTGTTGAGCGGCAGACGTAATTCCAGGTCGCGGAGATTGTTGGCGGTTGCGCCGATCAGGTGGAGGGTGTTGCCGTTGCCCTTGCGGCGCTTTGCGGGGACGGAAATGGTTTCCTCGCCTGCCAGAAAGGCCCTGGTACGGCTTTCCGCGGTGCTTTGCAGCAATCCCGCCGGGCTGCCGGCGTAGCCCAACTGGCCGCCGTGAACGCCGGCGGCCGGTCCCAGTTCTACCAGCATATCGGCGGCGCGCATGCCTGCTTCGTCGTGCTCCACGGTCAAAACGGTGTTGCCCTGGTCGCGCAGGCCCGTCAACAGGCCGGACAAGCGCTTGCGGTCTCTTGGGTGAAGGCCGACGGACGGCTCGTCCAACACATACAGAACGCCGCGCAGCCCGCCGTCCACCAGGGTCGCCAATCGCAGTCGGTGCGCTTCGCCGCCGGACAAGGTGTCCGAGCCCCGGGCCGCATCCAAGTGGCCCAGGCCCAAGGCTTCGATTACCTGAACGCGGGCCTCGCATTCGGCCAGGACCGGATCGGCAATCGGATTGCCCCGCAGAAATGTCAGGGCTTGGGGCAATTGCGAGAGCGGTCGTGCGGCGTAGTCCGCGATGTTTTTGCCGTCCAGGGTCACGGCCAGGGCTTCCGGATTCAGGCGCTGCCCGTTGCATTGCGAACAGGTGACGGTGCGTACGAAACGCAGGATGTTCTTATTGCGATCGCGCTTCAGGGTTTCGGTGATTACCGGCAGGAGGCCCTTGTAATAACCTTCTTCGCGGGGTTTGGCGGTGATGCCGGACCATTTCAGGCGATTCTCCAACGGATGCTTGCCGAAGGGAACCTTGAGTCGGGTGCTGCCGTTGAAGATGACGTCCTTGTGTTCCGGGCCGAGATCTCGCCAGGGCGTGTCCACATCGAAACCATGAGCGCGACAAACCTGGTCCAGTACGTCGATGGTCACCTGGCTGTAGACGATGTAGCCGTTGGGCGTGGAGGGGACCAGGGCGCCGCCGCGTAAGGTTTTCGTCGGGTCCTTGACAAGCAGGTCCGGATCGACGAAATCACCGACGCCCAGCCCTTTGCAAGCGGGACAGGCGCCGAAGGGGCTGTTGAAGCTGAAGAGTCGCGTGCCCAACTTGGGCAGCCCGACGCCGCAGCCGGCACAGGTCGCGGCGGTTGCAAAACGCTCCATCCGGCCGTCGGCGAGAATGTAAAGGACGCCCTTGCCCAAATCCAGGGCGCGATCGACGGATGCCGACAGACGGTCGACGGTTTCGGGTTCGATTCGGGCGCAGACGGCGTGGATGGTATGTCGTATCGATTCGTCTAATTGCGGTAGGGGTTCGGCGGGGGTGAGCGCGCCGTCGATCCAAAATTCGCGAATGCCGGCTTGGGCCGTTCGAGCCAGGAGTTCCTTGCGCGCCCCACGATGATCTTCCACCAAAGGCGCCAAGACCAGAAACGGGCCTCGTGCGAAGCGAGCGCGCACTAACTCCACAATGGTTTCGGGAGAAACGTTTTCCGCCGGGGCGCCGCAGGCAACGCAGTGCTGAACGCCGAGCCGCGCCATGAGTAAGCGCAGGTGGTCATAGATACCGGTCAACGTGCCCACGGTGGAACGGGGATTGGCCGCGACCGTCTTCTGCTCCAGCGCGATCGCGGGTGAGAGACCGCTGAGTTCTTCAACGGCGGGTCGATGCAGTTTGCCCAGGAATTGACGAGCTACGGATGAAAAAGTTTCCAAATAGCGCCGCTGCCCCTCGCGGAAGAGGGTATCGAAAGCCAGGGAGGATTTACCGGACCCGGAAACCCCGGTGACGGCGATCAATTGACCATGAGGCAGGTCCAGGTCGAGCTGTTTAAGATTGTGTTCGGCAGCGCCGCGCAGACGGATAACGGGTTGACGAGCCAAAGAAACCTCCTACAACCGGCACACCCTACCATAAATCGGAAGCGAGGAAAAAGTTTGGGAGGTTTCGGAGATATGGTTTAGAGTTATCACACAATCTTCGAACTGAGATAGAATAAAGCGATGCGACAAGTTTACGAACTTGTTGAGATTTGCCGATAGGCAGGCAGGGGACTCCCCGATTATCCCGGGTAACGGAGATGAATCGCAGATCATGATACGGGCATACCTGTTAGGGTTGTTGTTAGCGGTCGGCTCGATCGGCGGATCGGCCCTTGCCCAGGGAACGTTTCGTTTTCGGCACCTCTCCCTGGAAGCCGGTCTTTCCCAGGTTCAGGTTACCGATGTTTTGCAAGACCGAAAGGGCTTCATGTGGTTCGGCACCAAGGACGGGCTCAATCGTTATGATGGTTACGAGTTCACCGTTTACAAACACGATCCGGAAAACCCGGCCACCCTGTCCGACAATTATGTCGAGGTGCTCTGTGAGGATCGTAACGGGCTGCTGTGGATCGGCACCAGAGACAGCGGGCTCAGTGTGTTCGACCCCAAGCGCGGCGTCTTTCGCAACTTTCGACATCAGGAGGGAGCCGACAACGGCCTTAGCAACGGCGGAGTGCTTGCCCTTGTCGAGGATGATCAGGGGAATTTATGGATCGGTACGCAACGCGGCTTGAATCGCTATCTGCCTGAAAGCGGCGTCTTTCAATCTTTTTTCCACGATCCGGCAGACCCTTCCGGTTTGGTCGACGACCGTATCAATAGACTTCTCATAGACAAACGAAACACCCTGTGGATTGGTACAAGCAAAGGTTTGGTCTTTTTGGAACCCGGGTCCGAGAAATTTCAGTTTTTCGACGTAACGCGAGAAGGGTTCCCGGAAAAATATATCACTGCCCTTTTTCAGTCTGAATCCGGTGTCATTTGGGTGGGAGGAGGACAAGGCTTGTTATCTTTCGACCCCCATTCTGACCAACCGCTACGCTCTGTCCGCTTTCACTCTCTCGAGGAATCCTCTTCACGGTTTACGCAGATCAACACCATCTTCGAAAACAGGGAACGGATTTGGGTGGGGAGCCAGGAGAAAGGGCTTTATATTTTCGAGCCGGGAAAGGAGGAGGTGCTTAACATTCTCCCCAACCCCATGGACCCGAAGAGCTTGAGCTATCATTCCATCGCCCGCATTTACGAGGATCGCACCGGCCTGCTCTGGATCGCCACCTCCGGCGCCGGCCTCGACATCTACAACCCGGATCTTCCTTTTTTCTACCACGGACTACGGGCCGACGGCACGGGCCTTAAGAGTGAAATCATCTACGCGGTTCAGCGGGATGCAACCAGTGCTCTTTGGGTAGGCACGGACGGCGGCGGAGTCAATGTGCGGGACCCCCGAACCGGCGTCTTTCGCCGGCATGATCACAATCCCGAGGACCCCTATTCCAAATTGAATCGGATCACCACCCTGTTGCCGGGCGTCGGAGGTTCAATGTGGGTGGGCACTACCGGTGGTCTTTTCTCAATGAATATCGAAACTGCCGATTACAGCGTGTACCGGAATCGGCCCGGCGATCCCTCCAGTTTGAATCACGATTATGTGTCTTCGCTATACCAGCCGGAAGAACCCCATGCCCGTGAATTTTGGGTAGGCACCGACGGGGGACTCAATCTTCTGGATCTGGAAACGGGACGATTTCGCCGGCCTTCGGCCGATGTAAACGACCCGGAAAAGATTTTCGGGGGAACCGTCCGAGTGATTCAAAAAAAGCACGGTGATCAGGCGCTTTGGTTGGCCACGGAACCGAACGGCCTTTACCTGGTGGACATGGAGGCCAACCCGATCGCGCATTACCGGCACGACTTCCGGGACCCGAACAGTCTGAGCAATAATCGCGTAACTTGCCTGTGCCCGGATCCGCGACAACCCGAGCGCTTTCTATGGGTAGGCACCCGGGGCGGCGGGTTCAATCTCCTGGATATGGCCGGCGGTCATTTTCGACAATTTCGGACCCGGGACGGGCTGCCCAATGACACCGTCTACGGCATTCTGGATGATAAGCGCGGTTACTTGTGGTTGAGCACCAACAAGGGCTTGTCCCGGTTCGATCCAAGCTCGGAGACCTTCGAAAACTTCGATCAATACGACGGCTTGCAGGGCGATGAATTCAACACCGGCGCCTATTTCAAGGACGCGGACGGTACGCTGTATTTCGGCGGCATGGAAGGGTTGACGGTCTTCAATCCGGCCGAAATCCAAACGCGCACGGCCCCTCCCGATATTATCGTTTCGCGCTTTCTGCGATTCAATCGCGAGGTATTGCCCCGGACACTTGATGCGACCTCTCCGCTGAAAGAAGCCATCCACGACACGAACACTATCGAACTGTCCTACCGAGATTCCGTTTTTTCCTTCGAACTGTCGCTGATGGATTACGCCAACCCGTCCAAGAATCGCTATGCCTACAAAATGGACGGATTCGATGACGCCTGGCTGTTCACCAAGCCCGGCAAGCGAACGGCCACCTACACCAACCTGGACCCGGGAACCTATACCTTCCGGGCAAGGTCGGCCGGCCACGAAGGTTCGGGCGACCATATAGAAGCGGTGATCGACGTCATCATCGAGCCGCCGATCTGGCAGACATGGTGGGCCTACCTGGTGTATCTCACCGCCGTGATTCTTCTGGTGTACGCCTACATTCGCGCCAACCGGCTCAAGTTGGAACAGGAACGCCGAGTTGTTCAACGGCTGAGTCATTTAGACGCTATGAAAGACGAGTTCCTGGCCAATACTTCACACGAATTGCGGACGCCCTTGAACGGGATTATCGGACTCACCGAGTCCTTGTTATCCGGCGCCGGGGGGGAACTCAGCGCAAGCGCCAAACAAGACCTGTCGTTTGTTGCATCTTGCGGGAAGCGCTTGACGGGGTTGATCAACGACATCCTCGACTTTTCGAAATTGAAGAATCAGACCTTGGAACTGAACCTGGAAGCGGTGGACGTGCGGGAGGTCGTCGAGTCGGTGCTTTCCTTGTGCCGGTCGCTGGTGGATCGGAAACCATTGGAACTGGTGAGCCGCATTCCCGAGGGGTTGTCCGAAGCCTGCGCGGATGAGAATCGACTCCAGCAGATCATGTTCAACCTGATCGGCAACGCCGTCAAATTCACCGAGCGAGGAAGCGTCGAGATTACCGCGGAAGCCGACGAAACCTGGTTGACGGTTCGAGTGAGAGACACGGGAATAGGGATTCCCGAACATCAGTATGAGCATATCTTCCAATCTTTTCAACAAGGCCGGGGGACGACGACTCGCTCGCACGGCGGAACGGGGATCGGCCTGGCGGTTTCGCGTCAATTGGTAGAGCTGCACGGCGGGCGTATTTGGGTAGATTCAGAGGTCGGGGTCGGCTCCACTTTTTCCTTCACCCTGCCGCTTTGGGATCGGGAAGCGGAACCGGCACCCAGGAAAGAACCCGTGGAATCCTTGCAGGTTGCGGCATTGGAAACTGCAATCGATGCGGAGCCTGTCATGGACCCCGTTCCTTCGATAAAATGCGATTCAGAGCAGGAACAGGTTCGTATTCTGGTGGTTGACGATGACCAGGTCAATCGTCGGGTGCTGAGGAACCATCTCACCATGGAAAACTACCGGGTGTTGGAAGCAGCCGACGGTCAAGAGGCACTGGATCTCTTCCGGGAAGAACGAACGGTGGACCTGGTTCTTTTGGACATCATGATGCCGGGCATATCCGGTTACGAGGTTTGCCGACAGCTGCGCAAGGACTACACTCTTCGCGAACTGCCCTTGATCTTCCTGACCGCCAAGGGGAGGAGCAAGGACCTGATCATGGGTTTCGAACACGGCGGCAATGACTACCTCGTCAAACCCATCGACCGGAGCGAGTTGATCGCCCGCGTGAAAACCCACCTGGAGCTGTTGCATATGAACCGCGATCTGGAAGCCCTGGTTCAAGACCGAACCAGTCACCTCATCAAGGCTCAAAAAGATCTCCTGGCGGCCGCGCACCAGGCCGGTATGGCCGAGATTGCAACCCACTTGCTGCATAATGTGGGTAATTCCTTCAACAGCTTCCAAACCGCGGCCCAGATTCTTCACGAAACCGTCAACCGACAGGAGTGGCGCCGGCGTTTGGTTCAATGGGTGGAAGTAGCCGGAAAGGTGGATGAAGAAAGAGGAACCGGCTTTTTTGAGGGAGAACGAGGTCGCATGTTGTTGAACTCCATGCAAAAAATCACCGCCGCTTGCGAGAAACACGCCCGTCGGATGGCCGGTGAAAGCCAGGGTCTCCAAGAAGCCTTGTTCGGCATGACCGATATCTTGCGACAACATCGTCGCTATACCTCCCTGACCAGCCATACCGAAAAGACCGACCTCAATGAACTGGTCAGGGAAACCTTTCGGATGCAGGATTTCAACCTGAAGTCAGCCGATATTGCCGTGGTCGAGGATCTCCAGCCGTTACCCGAATTGACATTGGAAAAGGCCAAGGTGCGATTGACTCTCTTGTGCTTGTTGGAGAACGCCTACGAGGCTATCGGACGGTTGCCGCAAGCAAAGGGACGGGTAACCGCCAGGACAAGGAAAACGGAAGATGGGATTATGTTCGAGTTGCGGGACGACGGCCCGGGCATTGCCGAGGAACACCGCGACAAGGTTTTCCGGCAGGGTTTTACCACCAAACCGGACGGTAGCGGTCTGGGTCTGCATTTTGCGGTGACCACCATGAGAGAGGCCGGAGGGTCTATCCAGGTCGATACCTCCGAGGCGGTGGGCGTGGGCATACAATTACACTTTCCCCTGATGGTGAACTCAAGCCTTGAACCGCATCTCTCACTCTTGTCCGGGCCGGCGGAGAATTAGTTCAGGTCTACGCTCCGTGGGTGGAAACTATGTTTTTCGTTTGGAGATGTTGTCGGGACGGTTTGCCTTCCCGGTTTTTCATCTTATGCCCTGGACCAACAGGCAGCGTTTGCGTTCTGCCGTGGGTATCAGGGCCGATGCTTGGGACCATGTCTTGAGGTGGACTTACAGTTCTATATAGCAGAGCTTGCTCATGCAAAACCTGACCGGTTGCCCCATGACGTACTGGTATTTGAATTCCCCATAGATCTCGTCGGGTCCGTTGCGTATGACGCATTCACACTCAACGGAAGTTTCAGTGGCGTAAAGAGGGCTGACAAAGATAAGGCCGGACAGGCAAATCAAAATCAAAAGTACACAAGCGAACCAGATTTTCATATCGTTCTCCTCGATTTAGTTGTTGTCCAGGGCAATGTGGATCTGAGGTGGAGGAATGTAGACATCATCGTAAAAGGCGGCAACCCTATCGATGTCTGCTTTGTGGCATCGAATAAGCATTCCTTGCCCGCTTTCCTCGTTGTAACCGGTGAGGTAGGCTGTTTCACCGTGTATCGCAATAATCCTGTTGTAATGGCTTTCTTCCGGTTGGACCCGCCGGCCCTGATGGTCGAACACAAACGCATATTTCTTGTGGTCGGGGTAGGCGGACCAACGCGTGATCATCAAGCGATGACCCGGTAAAGGCATGAAGCCGCGAATATGAGGGAAATACTCGGGTGCATCAAGCGAGAATCGTCCTTCTGAGTCGGCCTTTTCTATTTCCGCTCGTCCCCACGCCTCGTCAAAGGCGAACGGTTCCCATGGGCGGGTGATCGTATGGATGATACGGTGCGTGGTCGTGTCGATGATATCGATCTTGAAGCGTGGACCTACATGGGCCAGGTAGAAAAAACGCAAGTCATGAGTGATGCCGAAATGGAGAAACTCCTTGGCCGGGTTGACGGCCAGGCTCTTTTGATGGACCGCGACCGGCTTCCTGGGCTTGCCCGGGCTCATCCATCGGGGCGTCCAACGCATCACCAGTCGTTTGTTTTTTAATTGGTGATCCACCGCGTATAACTCGGCAGGCGTGTTTTTCCCGTATCGATAGACGGGGAAATAAAAACCCGTCTCGGTTTTGAAAATTTCGGTACCGAGATCGAGTTGTTTGTGACGCTCGATAAAGTGTCCCTCCAGGTCATAGAAGGAGACGTATTTCGTCATGGAGTCGGAGATCCAGATCTTACCATCATGATAACCAAGGTAGATGGGGGAGAGCAGTTCGCCCGGGCCTTGACCTTTTCCGCCGAAGACGCCTACCTTTTCTCCCGCGGCGTTGTAGCGATAAAGCATGTTGGATTCATCGGTCAGAATGTAGACCCGGCCGTCGGGCACAATGGCGCATTGGTTATAAATAGGGGAATACACATCGGTATCTTTATAGATGACCACGCCGTCCGGCAAATCCGATGAGGTGGAACGGCTTGTCGGAATCGATATTTCCGGCGACTTCCGCGACTGCCCGTTTGCGCGTTTCGGTGCGATACAGTCCAAAACCACACAGGTCTTGACGCCGTTCTCCTCCACCAAAAGTCCGTATTCACGCGTCGTAGGTATCACACATGAACAATCCGGGGTTCGCGGTAGCAAAAAGAACCAGCCCGCGCCGACGACTAGTGCCAAAGCTGTGAGGGAGATAGTTAGTTTCATAGAAAAATGGATGCCTTGTCGAAAGACTTGGAAGGCGGATCAAGTATGTTGCAATGTGAAGCGGATCAAGGCGTCATAAACCTTTTCATGTAAGGTTCCCGCGTGAAGCCAGATCACCTCGTTCCTCGCGTTCACGATGATGAACAGCGGAATCTTGTTCGTTCGATAGGCGCGATGAAAGCCCTCGGGCGGATCGGCCAGAAAGGTTCCGTGCCGGGCCTCGGGACCAAAATGGGTCAAGACATCGGTTCTAGTACTCAGGGATAACATGGCAGGTGACAGGGAAGCCAGGCGTGGGTCGGAGGTCAATCTCGGCCACCATTCAGAGACCAGGTCTCCACAGATAAGGCACCCGGGGGAAACAATGCCTAAAAATCGAGCGCTGTCGCCGGCCTGAAAGCTTTTAGGATCGCCGTTCAGGTCAAAGGCGTGGAAAGGAGGCACCATGTCTCCGACGCGCAGGGCTTCCTCTTGTACATGCGCGGTCAGTTTTGCCCGCGTGAGAGCATGCTGCCGACGCAACTTCAGTCCAAGAGTTACCGTGAAGAGCAAGCCCAATACAGCCGCGATCGCCAGGGTCCACAGGGTTGCTTTATTATAGAAGCCCGAGGAGTTTTCGGCCATGATGTGCCTCAATATGATGGTGGCACAATCATAGCAGCTCAATTTTTACTGTCAACGGCGAAATTCGTGAACATGGGCCGGTAACAACGCCGAATTGACTCAACTCTTCCCGGGAAAAAATGAGAAGCTCGCATGTTCCAGGGAACAATCGAGTATCAAGTCTGTAGGGATTGCAACTTCGTTCGAGCAAGGTAATGGAAAAGTGCCGGACATTGAACCAACCAGGCGGCCGGGGCGACGGCAAATTTTCCGCCGGTTTTTGAAGTGCGGCCCGGGCACCGGCTCCTTCGCGCGAGAATTTTGGTAAGCGGCCGGGGCGACGGCAAATTTTCCGCCGGTTTTTAAGGCGCGGCCCGGGCACCGGCTCCTTCGCGAGAGAATTTTGGTAAGCGGCCGGGGCGACGGCAAATTTTCCGCCGGTTTTTGAAGTGCGGCCCGGACACCGGGTACTTCGCGAGAAGACTTTGACAGGCGGCCGGGGCGACGGCAAATTTTCCGCCGGTTTTTGGAGTGCGGCCCGGGCACCGGGTACTTCGCGAGAAGACTTTGACAGGCGGCCGGGGCGACGGCAGCCACCTTATTCCGGGCAGGGGCCTTCAAAACCGTGTAGAGGCGCGTATCCCCCGCACAATCTGAGGATTCGCAAGAATTCCTAATCGGTCCGGGTTATAATGACGTATAGATACCCGAGCGCTTGTTCGGGCATTGAACGATCACCTGATGGAACATATGGACAATCCCAACCCACTCGTTGAAGAAGATTTTCGAACCCTATTTGACCGTTTCCGGCCCAAAGTTTGGATGTACATCCTTCAAAAGGTGCCCTCTCAGGACGCCGAGGATGTTTTTCAGGAGATCTGCCTGAATGTCTTCACCAAACTGGCCAACCTGAAGGACCCGGATAAGTTCCTTCCCTGGGTCTTTTCCATCACGCGGAGACGGGTTCAGGACTACTATCGCGCAAAATACAATCAGCCCAATCTGGTCGGCGAAGATCAATTCGAATTTCCCTTACTGGAAGATGCATCTTTTTCACATGATCGCCGACTATACATCAAAGAGCTCAGGAAATGCATCCTGGGCTTGAAAGATCCCTATCGTGAAGTGGCCTTGCTCCATTTCATTTTAGGACTGTCCGCACCAGAAATTGTAAAGGTATTGGACCTGAATGAGAACACTGTCAAAAGTCATATCATCCGTTCCAGACCCTTAATTTTCAAGTGCATCCAGAGGAAAAAGAAGTGACCGATCGAATCGATACAGACCGACTATACGAACTGATGGGGCAAACGGCTCCAGAAGATCTCCGTGCTGCCTGCGGCGACCGATTGGATGAAGAGAGCCGTCTTGTCCTCGCCGAGTTTGAAAAACTTACCTCGGACCTGGAGGGTTTCCATGCGGAAATGAGCCGCCTGACCCCGCCGGTTCCGCAAGTGGACCTTCCACAAAAGACCAACGTCGTCAGTTTCTGGCGTCGTCCCGTCTTGCCCGCGTGGAGCTTACCCGCGGCCGCGGCCGCTACTTTCTTCCTGGGCGTGGTTGTTCCAACCCAACCCGAAAAAGCGGCGCCCGTGGAAGAGCCGAAACCGGAAGAAGCCGTGCGGGAAGTGGTTATCGACACATCCTCTACGCGCTTTGATGAAGGCATTGCCGACGCTATCTTCGAGCGCGGTTCCTACTTCATGGAGCAGGAAAACCATCAAGCCGCTTACAATGACTTCAAGCTGGTCCAAGTCCTTAATCCGAATGATGAACGTGTCCTGGATTACCTGCTGGTGGTAACCGCCGAGCTCAAACTTACAGATGAGCAGAAACACTATCAAGACCTGAAGGACAAGCTCATCGAAGAATGATCTTTCAATCTTTCTTTCCGATCGAAAAAGCCGGTTCCGTCTGGGACCGGTTTTTTTTTTTAGGGGATAGGTTGGGGTACGTCCCAAGTCGGAATATTCCGCGGCGTCATCGGCACGCGTGTTTCCATGCGGCCTTTCCCGAATGACGGAATCAGGGCGCACCCTTTCGGGTGCGCCTGTTCGGGTTGCATCAGCTTGCCGGAATGTATTCGTAAGGCGCCTGAAGACCCAGCGGCAGGCCCAAGGCCCAGTAGATCACCAGGAAGATGCTCCATGCGATCAGGAACACGATGCAGTAGGGCAACATGGTCGCCACCAGGGTGCCGATTCCCGTTTTCTTGACGTAGCGTTGACAGTAGATCACCACCAGCGGAAAGTAGGGCATCAGCGGGGTGATGATGTTGGACGAGGAATCACCCACGCGGTAGGCCGCCTGAGTCAATTCGGGGGAAAGACCAACCTTCATGAGCATGGGCACGAAGACCGGTCCGATGAGACCCCATTTGCCGGAGGCGGAACCCACCAACAGGTTGACGAAGGCGGTCAGGAAAATAATTCCGACGATGGTCACCTGCGGCGGCATGTTCAGGGCCTCCAAGCCTTCCGCACCCTTGATGGCCAGCAGGATACCCAGGTTCGAGCGGCCGAAGGCGCTGATGAAGAGCGCACAGCAGAACGCCATAACCAAGTAGTAGGCCATGCTGTTCATAGACTTGGTCATGGCGTCGATGATGTTCTTGGAAGAGGTGAAGCTTTTGGAGGCATAGCCGTAGATGATGCCGGGCACCAGGAAGAAGATGAAGATCAGGGCAACGATCGATTTCATGATCGGCGCATTGAAGCTGTTCAGTTCGCCCTCCGGCGTGGTCCAAGGCGAATCGGGGTTATCCACGGCCAGGACAAGCGAAACAATCAAGATAATGACGCCGACGACAACCGAGATATTGGCCAGCCAGAAGGCCCTGCTCTCTTGCGGGGTGACGGCAGTCATCTCCGGAGCGTCTTCAATGTCGTCATCCACTACGATATGGGCGAGGCGCGGCTCGATGTATTTGTCCGTAATCAACCAACCCAAGCCGGCGATCAGGATACTGGAAGCCGTGGTGAAGAAATAGTTGCACAGGGGGTTGACCAGGTAGGCCGGGTCGTAAACTTGAGCGGCCGTTTGGGTATAGCCCTGCAGCATGGGGTCCAGGGCGGACGGCACGAAGTTGGCGCTGAATCCACCGGAGACACCGGCAAAAGCGGCGGCGATACCGGCCAGCGGGTGCCTGCCCGCGGCGTAGAAGATGACGCCGCCGATGGGAATCACCAACACATAACCCGCGTCCACGGCGGAGTGACTGAGAATACCGACGATAATGACCATGGGGGTCAACAGTTTTTTGGGGGTAAAGCTGAGCGCCCATTTCAGGCCGGTGTTGATATAACCCGAGTGTTCGGCGACGCCCACGCCCAGCATGGCCACCAGCACCACACCCAGCGGCGGGAAGTCCATAAAGACCTTGACCATGGACGAAAGGGTTTCGGCCATCTCGTCGGGATGCAGCAGGTTGATGACCTTGATCGGTGTTTCGTCGGTGGGGTGCATCGCGTTGAAATCTACATTGACCAACAACAGGGAGAGAATCCAGGTCACGAAGATGCCGAAAACGAAAAGCAGGGCCGGGTCAGGGAGCTTGTTGCCCACGCGTTCAATCACATCCAAAAATTTAGCCAGGGCGCCGCCTTGACTCTTTGCTTCTTCTGCCATAACTCATTCCTTCTTATACATTCATTTCATGCGCGTGACCGTTGTGCTCCAACGGCGTTCGAGACGCATTGCTTCCTTAATTACTGGGCCAATCTTAACAGAGCCCGTCGTGACGGTCATTAAAAATCAGGAAGAATGCCCGGGCAGGTTGCCGGAATCCAGGAAATCGTCGATCTGTTTTCGGTTCCAGGCGCGTTCGGTCATCATTTTGTATTCGGCGCGCATCATGGAAACGCTTTCGGCGGGCGGATCGAATTCCTGGAAGGGGATGAAGGGGGCAACCGTCGAGAAATCGGGCGCCTCGGTGGCCAGCACCCAGTTGGAATCGATCAGGCCCCATGACTGTGGAGAGATCAGGGGGAACATGGCGGCAAACGGCAGACCGGTATCTCGAAAGGTTCGCATGACGCCTTGCAAGTAGGGTCTGTCCAGGCGGCCGACCAGGTTGATCCAGGTTGCCGGGGCCAGGCGTTTCAAAATATCGATAAAATCCGCATCCACGGTATCGGCGGATACCTTACTGAGACCGCGGTAGAGATCGTGCAGCACGAAATCATAGGTTTGCGTGGCTTCCCGGCAGAAATGGACGGCCTCGGCATGGTGGATCACCAGCCGGCCCTCTTTCAGGTAATGGGCTACCAAAGGGAAATAGCGCCGGGAGAGGTCGATGACCACGGGGTCGGCTTCTACCGCCTCCACCCGCATTGCCGGGAACTGACGCAAGAGCATGACGGCGCCGATTCCGCAGCCCAGACCCAGCATCAGCACTCGAGCGTCGGGGTGCATCTGACCGGGAATCAGCCAGGCCAGGGTGTAGATGGATTCCGGTACCGGGCCGGGTCCTTTCTCGACGCCGCGCGCGGCCTTGGGGGCGTCGGGTTCGTTAAAAGCGCCGCCCTGGACCTGGTTACCGATCATCATTTTGCGCATCTTCACGCTTTCCAAAACCGCGACGCGATCGAACATGCCTTCCTTACCGGCGATTTCGCGACAGGCTTCAACCCCGGCGATTTCCAGATCGGGACGCAATACCAGGCAGCGCTCCATGCACAGCCTGGCCTCGGTATATAAACCCATACGGGCACACACGATCGCCTTGTTGTACCAGGCATCGGCCATGTGGGGGTTCAGTTCGCCGGCCTTGTCATAGGCGGCCAGGGCTTCCCGGTAACGGCCTTTTTCGCCCAGGAACCAGCCCAGGTTGTACCAGGCGGCGGCATCGTCCCGAAAGTCCAGGACCATGTCCTCGGCAATTTCCAACGCCCGGTCCAAATCGCCGGCATGTTCGGCCAACGCCAGCCGGGCCTGGCTTTCGTGGTAACCGGGGTCTTCCAGCAGGCCCTGCTCCCGCGCCAGCATCAGCGCTTTTTGCGACGGTATGATTTGTTCGCTGCGTTCCATGGACAGATCGTTCACCACAAAGAATAATCGGTTTTTAAAGCCGCAGGCGCATTCCTTGAAGATTTCACTGAACATCAAGGCGCCGCGTGTCTGGATGAGACCGGCGTCGGCAAAAAACCGGGCATCGGGATCACCGCAGGCAAGACAGACAAAACCCCTGATCAGTCGATCGCGTTCGGCCTTGTCGGCGGGAACAAACGGCCGGCTTAAAGACAGGCCCCGAGTTGTCTCAGTTGAAGATGGATGCATAGACCAACAGTCTCTTCACGTACGTTTGCATCCTCATTATAACAAGGATCCCGGGAATCTACCAATTTGACCCAAGTTGTCTTTCGATACAGCAGGAGGAATTCATCGATCATCGGGCCGGCTTCAGAAACGAACGGGGAGCATCCGAGGGCATTGCCCTTTGTCTCATGCCTTCAGACTTTTGACGGGGTTGCATCGGCGTGATCTCCCGGCTTGACGGCGTTGTCTTTTCTTCCCCGAAATCATTATGCCTGGGTAACACTCTGTAGTAGAATGGCCTTGATTTTAAGCCAAGGAGTTATTCTATGGCAAAAAAACTGGTAATTTTCGTTCTTTTGAGCCTGGGTATGGTGTTACCCGGCATTGCCCAGGACCTGGCCAACGGCAAGGCAAAGTACGCCGTGTGCCTTGCCTGTCATATGGACAAGGGCCAGGGCAATAAGGCTTTGAACTCACCGGCGATTGCGGGTCAGGAGGACTGGTATCTGGAACGCCAGATCAAGTACTTCAAGGAAGGCCTGCGCGGAAAACATCCCAAGGATGTTTTCGGGGCCCAAATGGTGCCCATGATGATGACCTTGACCACCGAAAAGGACATCAAAGACGTGGCCGCTTATATCGCGGCCATGGAACCGGCGCCGCGCGAAGCGCCGACCGTCAAGGGCGATGTCGCCAAGGGCAAGGCACTGTATGCCGTCTGCGCTACCTGCCACGGACCCGACGGCAAGGGCATCAAAGCCATGAATGCACCCAACCTCACCTTACAACAGGACTGGTATCTGGAACGCCAGATCAAGAACTACAAGGAAGGTATTCGCGGCAGTGACCCCAAGGATATTTACGGTTTGCAAATGAGACCGATGATCATGACCTTGCCCGATGACCAGGCGATTAAAGACGTGGTCGTCTACATCATGTCCCTTAAATAGAATTGGAAACCGGGCCCGCGCTGCCGCAAGCGGGCCCATGTTATCCACGAGCCGATCCGTCCGGTCTCTCTATCGGTGCTCCGCAGCCCGTAAGAGTAACGGCCGGCAAACTTCTTCATCCTAACGAACAAAGAGAACCTACCGGCCGTTTCTTTTTCCCTAGCGTCATTAGTACAAAGCGCTAAATCCGGGGAAAAGGTACAACTTTTTTTCATTTTTTTTCGAGAAAACGGCCGGCTACCTTCTCAATACGTCGCGCGCCAAACTATTACGCGGCGAATCTTTCATCTGTCTTCACGGCTGTCGTGCAATGTCACGGTCCGTGTCCTAACGGTCTCGCGGTAAAGAAAATAAAGCTTTTCAGTCAAAAACCGATAGGCATGACAGAACCCATGCGCGCCGTGGACATTCCGCGGAAGACAATCGTGCCCGGACGGTCCATGGTGCAGCGCTTCATGCATCCCAAGCGAACCGAGTCGGTTAGAACCTCATCAGCGGTCTATTTTTTTACGGTCCGGTGTTGGGTAAACCCCTTGGGAGTGCTAGAATGGTATTGGGTGTGCTAATAGACTCACAGGTAGCGCGGCAACATGCAGTCCCTACAGGACCTCTTCAACAGTCAAGGCCTCAGTATTTGGGACCTTTTCGACCTTCTGATCATCTGGTTCATCATCTACAGCCTTTTTCGCTTCATGCGGGGCCGGAGAACCATGCAGATGGCCATTGCTCTCTTTGTGCTGTTTACCGCCTACTTCCTGGCCGATGCCCTTCAGCTGGTGGTGGTTCACCAGATTATCAGCTCCCTGCTGAGCATTATCCCCGTTGCCATCATCGTTCTATTTCAAGACGAGTTACGCAGAATCCTTGCTTCTTTGGTGTCCACGTCCTTTTTCAGATCCAGTGCCAAAACCAGCCAGACCGTGCTGGAGAATATTTTCCAGGCCGCTGTCAACATGTCCCGCAACCGTATCGGCGCCCTGATCGTGTTTGAGCACGGGGGAGGCCTGGCGCCGATTATCGAGGGCGGCGTCAAGTTGGACGCCTTGGTCTCGACCACGCTGCTTATGGATATCTTCAACCCCAAGAGTAACCTGCATGACGGCGCCGTGGTCATTGCCAAGGAACGCATCGCAAGCGCCGCCTGTATCCTGCCCTTGACAAGAGCCCAGGGCATTCCCCAACACTACGGCACCCGGCATCGCGCTGCCATCGGCATGTCCGAGGAGGCCGACTGCACCGTGGTGGTGGTCTCCGAGGAAACCGGCAACATCAGCTTCGCCAGGGGTGGTGAGATCTACACCCTTAAGGATCATAGCCTGCCGCAACTGGTAGAGACCTATCACAACCTGCAGTTGCCCGAGGGCGAAGAGCGTTCCCAGAACCTTGCCAGCGTGACTCGCAAGCCCAAAAGCAAATCACCGCGCACCAAGAACAAGCCGCCCCGGGAGCTGGTCAAATGAGACAGCCCCAATCCCGTGAACACCGCTCCTGGCTTAAGTTGATTTCCCTCTTGCTGGCCCTCCTGGTTTGGATTACCTTCTCCGGCCGTATCAACCAGCAGGAAGCCCTCAAGGAGCGCTTCGTCAGCGCTCCTCTGATTCCCGAGAACCAGGCCCCGGACACCCAACTGGAAATCGGCAACTACCAGTTCCAGGTGACCCTGGAAGGCCCTGGGGACGAACTGGACCAACTGCGCTCCGACGAGGTGGCTGTCCGCCTGAACCTGGAATCGGCTTTTTCCGGCACCAACAACTACTCCATTACCAGCGATAATGTCAGCTTGCCATCCCGTTTCAAGAAAACCCGGGTCAAGTCGGTCACTCCCGAGGTGGTGGTCTTTACGGTCACGCCCACGCTGGAAAAAGAGGTCAAGGTGGTTGCCATGTGGTCGGGTAATCCGGCCCCCAACTTCAAGGTTGAGGACGTGCGCGTCAGTCCTTCCATGGTCACCCTTCAGGGTCCCACCGAACAGGTCGCCGCGCTCAGCCAGATCATCCCCGAAAGCATCGACGTCACCGGTGCTACCGAGGATCTGCGCGGCACCCTGAAAATCGATTATGAAAAACACGTGGGCAAGGACGTGGTCATCAAGGGTAACCCCAGCCTGTCCTACCGCATCTTCATCCGAGAGAAGGAAAAGAGTCGCTCCATTTCCCGCGTTTACGAATTGAATGCTTCCGAACTCCCGGATTACGTTGTCGGCACCAAACGATTGAAACTGCAAATCACCGGTCCTATTTCGGTGGTCGATTGGTTCAAGCCCGAGTGGGTCAGCCCCAAGATTACCCTGGATGACGTGAGCCGGGCCCTCGCTGAATTAGAGGAGGAGACCTCCCTTGAAGCCCTGCCGGCGCCACCCGACGGCGAAGCCGCCGCCGAAACGGTCAAACCCTCGCCCCCCCTCATGATCGATGTCAAAGAAGAGTGGTTGGTTTCAAAAGAGGTCAGTGATGCAGAGCCTTCATGGTACGAAAAAGTTTCGCAATTGACTTTTAATTGGATTCCCGAAAGGGTGGAGGTTCGCAACCAATGATTTTCGGAACAGACGGCATCAGGGCCAGGTTGGGTGATTACCCCCTGGATGAGACCACGATTTCCAGGCTGAGCCATGTGTTGGAAAACTGGCTGCGCCCTGAAATCAAGGTGGTCATCGGCAGCGATACGCGCGCGTCTTGCGACGATTTGAAGCGTTGGGTTACCAGTTACCTGGACACCATCACCGTTATCGATCTGGGCATTGTGCCGACCCCGGTCGTGGCTTATGAGGTCAAAGCTCGTGGAGCAAACCTGGGCATCATGATAACCGCGTCCCACAACCCGGCGCAGGACAACGGCCTTAAGTTCTTCGACGGGAACGGACTGAAGATACAGTACGATCTGGCCAAGAACTGGTCCCACCACGTGGTGGCCAGGGACAATATCGGCCCGGAGCGCCCGGCCCGACTGAACGGCGATACGGCGTCCAACTATCGCGCCTTCATCAAGCGCCACTTCAAACCGTCCCACTTCAAGGGCCTGCGTGTTGCCTTCGACCTGGCCAACGGCGCCGGCGCGTCCTTTGTCAAGGAATTGTGCGCCGACCTGAAGATCGATGCGGTGTTTACCGGCGATGAGCCGGACGGTCAGAATATCAACGACGGCGTGGGCGCGCTCCATCTTCATCACCTGAGCAACTTCGTCGAGAAACACAACCTGGATGTGGGCTTTGCCCTGGACGGTGACGGTGATCGGCTGGCCCTGGCCGCACCTCAGCCCATTAAGGGCGATATCATGCTCTACGCCCTCTATCTCACCTACAAGCAGGAAGGACACCGGATTCCCGCCTTGGTGGGTACCATTATGTGCGGTATGGGTCTGCAACAGAAACTGCATGAGGAAGGCGTCGAACTGATTCGTACCCCCGTGGGCGACCAGAATGTGCTGCACGAAATGGTGGAACGCAAGCTGCCGCTGGGCGGTGAAACCAGCGGACACCTGATCCAGGCCGATCTCTTCCCCGCCGGTGACGGCTTCCTGGGCGCGCTCCGCATTGCCCGCGCCATGGCTAAAGATCGCAACCTGTTGAAGGACGCGGTCGCGAACGTGCCCCTGTACCCGGTCTACGAGGAAGCCTTCAAGGTGCGCCACAAACCGCCGTTGGAGACCATCGAAGACTTGAAAACCCAGGTCATGGTCATTCGCGGCCAACTGGGCGACACCGGTCGCTTGATCATTCGCTACAGCGGCACCGAACCCAAGCTGCGCCTGTATGTGGAGGCCCCGGATCTTGCTCCGTTCAAGGGCGGGATCGATGACTTGAAAGACATTATCGCCGCGGAGCTTCAATGAGCGCTCCCCGGCTGATCGTCTCGGTAGACCAGGTAGCCGCCATGCGCGCGGCCAACCGCTCGCCTGAACCGGACCCCGTTCACTACGCCATTCAGGCAGAACTGGCCGGTGCGCTGGGAATTCGGGCCCACCTGCGCATCGACCGACGCGACCTGAGCGAACGCGACGTGGAACTGCTGAACAGCATGGTCAAGACCCAGTTCTTCCTTCAGATCTCGCCTCATCAGGACGTGGTCCACCTGCTCAACGGCCTGCGCCCGCACAATGCCGTCCTGTCGGCCGAACGTCGCGACGAACACGCCCTGGAACACGGCCTGGACGCCTCGCTGTTGAACCGCGAACTGGACGGTATCATCAAAAACGTGGACACTCGTCAGACGCGTATCTTCCTCTTCGTGGAGGCCGACCTGGACCAGGTGAAGACGGCCGCCCGCTTGGGTGTACACGGCCTGGTGTTGAATGTTCGCGACCTGATGGTGGATGCCCGGAGCGAGGCTCATCGCAAGAAGTTGACCGTCTTGCGCGATGCCGTGCGCCTGGCCGTGAAGTACAAGCTGGAGACCCATCTAGCCGGCGGGGTTCTGGCCGAACTCCTGCCGGAATTGACCCAGATCCCCGGTGTTTCCGCCATTCACGCCGATCACCAACTGGCCGCCCGCTCCCTGATCACCGGGGTTGCCGATGCCGTGGCCGCCTATCTGCGCTTGCTACAATACCCACACCGGCCGTCTGCCGGATAAAGGATGTGCTCCATGACCATCGACGTCATTCACGAGGGCCCGATCTCTCGCGTCGTTTTCAACAACCCACCGTTCAACCTGATGAATATCGACATCATGGACGAACTGGTTACCGCCCACCGGGAAGCGGCCGCAAGACCCGAAACCAGGGTCATCCTGACAACCTCTGCCATCGAGGGCGTCTTCAGCAACGGGCTGGACCCGGCCTACGTGGTCAACACGCCGCACAAGGAGCGGCCCGCCATTTTCCGTGCCGTGGGACGCATGATCTATAACCTGTTCGCCATGGAAAAGCCGCATATCGCCGTGGTCAACGGACCCGCCATGGCCGGCGGCGCCATCCTTGCTTTGACGGCGGACTTCCGCTACTTCGACGCGGATCACGGGCGCATGAGTTTCAGCGAACTGAAAGTGGGCCTGCCCCTGCCGGCGGCAGCCATCGCCGCGATAAACTGTTTCTGCCGTCGCGATAAACTGCGCGAGGTGGTGATGGGCGCTAATATGGACGCCGCCGCGGCTCGTGAAACCGGCCTCTGCGACGGTATGGCATCGGGCGACGATTTCCGGGAACTGGTCGAAAAAGCCGCGGGCCGCCTCGCTCGGCTCAGTCCGACCGCCCTGGCCGAAACCAAGCGTAACCTGCGCGCCGAAGTTCTGCCCAAGGTGGCCCAACTCAAGGACCGGGGCGACGAAATGCTGGAATACACGGGCGACGATATGCTGGGCGAAGGCCTGCGCGCCATCATGGAAAAGCGTTTCGCCAACTTCACCCGCTAAAGGAGCTTCGCCGTGACCCCAAAGATCCTACTGGCCAGCGGCAGCCCCCGCCGCATCAAACTGCTGACCCAATTCGGCTACCGGGTGATCGAAACCATCCCCAGCCGGGCCGAGGAAGCCCTGCCGGAATCGCACGAGGTCGATGAGGTGGTGGTGGACAACGCCCGACTGAAGGGTAGGGAAGTGGTCAACCGCCTGAAGACGGAGGGACGCTCGTTTGAAAACGACGTGGTCCTGCTGGCCGCCGACACCCTGGTTGCCCTGGATCACAAGGTCTACCCCAAACCCAGCGACATGGCGGAAGCCGAACAGTTCATGCACGAACTGGGTGGGAAAGCGCACCGCGTCCTGACGGGCGTGTTCCTTCAAAACCTGGGGACGGGCCGACAACACAGCTTCTGCGGCGTCACCCACGTCACCCTGGTCAAAATGACCGTGGCGGAAATGCATAAGGTCTGGGAGGTGGTCGACCCGCTGGACAAGGCGGGCGCCTACGCCTACCAGGACGCCCCCAACATCGTCCAAGAAATGAACGGCAGCGAAACCAACGTCATCGGCCTACCCATGGAACAACTGGCGGAAGAACTACCGAAGGTTCTATAAAAAGTCTGATCCAAGTAGCGTGAAAAAGCCCCCATGTAAAAAGACCTGAAGCTGGAACAATGACCTAAAAATCTGAATAAAAAGTGCTTACCGGCAAGGTGGGGGTTTATTCGCGCCGGACGAACAAATATCCAAGAACAGGAAAGACCCGGTACCGAAGGCAAGATCACGAGGTCCTGTCGCCAAGGGATTGCCTTCGGAAGACTATTGTTCCGTGGTGTGGGTTTGATGTCCTGACTATCCGAGGGCCGTCAGGAAACACCGGCATCAAGATAAAAACAACTTTGGGGTCTTCCCGGGAGCGCCGGTGTCCCGCCGGCTGCATGCGATGTGACGAAGGAACGAGCGCGAATTCACATGGCTTATCGGATGGTGTTTTTTACACGGTAGAGCGAACCGCCTAATTTCGCCATGGCGAAATGAACGGCTTGCAGCCGGCGGGACGCCGGCGCTCCCGGGAATATCTCATAGTTCTGTGACCGCGTTTTTTGTTTTAGCGCTACCTGGCGCGGATTTGGGCGATGCGGCCGTGGCCGTACAGGTCCAGTAGGGTTTCTACCTCTTGAGGGGAGAGCAGGCGGGGAAACTTTCGTTGGCCGCCTTCCTCTCGGCCCAGTTGTTTCAGGAAGGCGCCCCGGTCCGGGACCGCTACAGCGAACGGCGCCTCGATGCGGCCGTCGCCTCGGTAATCGTCGTAGTCCTCGTTGCCGGCTCGCAGGTTTCGGTCCAGGGTTTCCAGCCAGTCGTTCGGCGGCGTCTCCGGCGTCATCAGGAACCAGACGTGGCGACGGCCGGGGACGTACGGGCCCAGCGAGAAGTCAGGGATGAAGGGATCGCAGGCGGCCATCGCCAGTTCCAGCTCCTTTTCCGTGACCTTTTCATCGAAGGTGCTGGTGGTTTTATCCCGCGTCACGTAGTCCAGGATCAGCGGGTCGGTTTCGCGAAAAACCACCCGGTCGCCGATGCGGTAGCGCCACAGACCCGCGCAGCTGGAAACCAGCAGGGCGTAGGCGATCCCCGGTTGCGCCCGATCAGGTTGGATGATGGTTTCGTCCGGGGCTTCCAGCTCATAAAAGACATCGTAGTCTTCCCGGAAGCGCATGCCCGCCTCGCCCGGCACCGTGAAGGCCGATATGCCGGTTTCCGAGGCCGCGTAGACCTCCTGGAAGATCACTTCGTCTCCCAGCAATGCCCGCAACCGGTCCCGGTAGGGCGCGATCGACATACCGCCGTGGATCAACAGGCGCAGCCGGGGCATGACCTCCACGAGCGGTTTGCCCGCTTTTTGTCGGATTGCCTCCAGTAGGGTGAGTTGCCAGATGGGGATGCCGGAAATCGCGCCGATGGATCGCTCGGCCAGGCACAGGTCCACCAGCTTCTCCAGACGGGCTGACCAGGGTTCCGTGTCCGAGATATGCCTCGGCGGCAGGGTAATGCTCTCCAGGATTTTGGGCGAGAGGTATTTGGTCAGCGCGCTCATATCGCCGCCCAGAGCGCCGTGCTCGTTGCGCTGGATTTGGGTGCTGCCGCTCATGTAGAGGGTTTTGGACGCGGGCGGCGCCAGTGACGGCGCCTTGACCAGGGCGTGGGCGAACAGGTCGATGGCGGCGCGGCGGTTTACGGCGGCCATTTCCCTGGAGTAGGGCACGTATTTGGTGCGCCCGCTGGTGGTTCCCGAGGACAGGCAAAAGGTGTCGATGCGACCGGGCCAGGCCTGGTTGTCCAAGGGAATGACGCGCTTCAAGGGACCCAGGTCGTCCAGCCATTCTACCCAATGGTCGTAATCGATCACCGGCACGCGGCTGCTGAAGGCGCTGTAGAGGTCGTGTTCCCCGAGGATTTCGGCGAAGCCGTATTGCTTACCGTAGCGGGTGTTCCGCGCACGGGTCAACAGCTTACGCAGGACTGCGGAGCGGTCGGCCGCGCCTTGTTTCGCCGTTCTATGTCGGGCCCAAAGACGGGCCGCGTTTTGCCAAAGTCCGCTAAGTATCATCGGGTGGTCCGGTTCAACCAGTGGTCCAGGTGCTCCGCGAAACGGTCGGCCTGGAAGATGAGGTCGGAGTGGGTTACCTTGCGGGTCTCGCTTTTACTACGGACGATTTCCACCGTACCGTTGGGGAAGATTTGGTGCAACTTGTTGATATCGGAAAGCAGGTTATAGGAGGGTGAATCGGGCACCAGTACATCCATCTCGCCCTCGGCCAGCAGCACCAGGGTGGGGATGGCGGAAAGGAATTCCGGCTGTAACGGGGATTCGCGCTTCAACTCCAGGAAACGCTGGAAGTAGCCGTCGTCTTCCTCGATTTCCTTCTTGAAGACCTGCAACACATCGTCCTCGATGGAGAAGATGGGGATCAGGTCTTTCGATTCGAACTTCATCAGGTCCCGGCCGGAGGTGAACATTTTAGACAGGATGCTTTTGGCCTTTTGCATGGCCTTGCGGATGGCCTCGGGATCGTTTTCATCGGCATTGATGAGGTGCGAGACCGCGCGGCCCACCAGGGTCTTCTGGCGTTCCAGGGCGGGATCGACCACGTCTTCATGGGTGAGCACCGGCGAGATGATGACCAGCCCCTTGATGCGCAGGTTGTCCTCCAGGCCGTGTTCCCGCAACCAGCGCAGGAAACCGATCATGATATGACAGCCGAAGCTGGTGGCTACCAGAAAGGGCGCGCGCCGTTTACCCGCGTTGGAAAGTTGGCGGTTATTGATTTCCAAAACGGCGTCGTAGAGTTGGCAGTAGATGGTTTCCTTGTGGAAGAAGCGAGTCTGGTAGTTGAAATAGTAGACCGAGCCGAACTTCAGGAAACATTTGCGCAGTAGGAAAAAGGCCTCGTTGCCGTCAGGCAGGAACCCGGGCAGCAGGATGGACGGGTGCGACTTCAGGCGGAAATTCTTTTCCTTGTAAACCGCTCCCATGGTTTGTTCGAAATTGAAGCTCCTGCCCAGCAGTTCGGCGCGAACCCGGTGCGAGGGCGACTTCTTGGAGATCTTGGGGCGGTGGGGTTTGATGCGCCGTTCGATATAGCGCTTGGCGACCTTGGCCAGCACGATGTTTTCGCCGATCTGGGCAATGGTCTTCTGGTCCAGTTCGCCGCGTCGGCGAACGATGCGGGCTATTTTCTCGTCAACCTGACGCGCCAACAGATCGGTGTCCATAAAACGACCTAATTTCAATGCCTTATAGATCCATCGAACACGACCGCTCTTACGGTGGCAAATCTGAAAATAGTTCTCGTCCATGTGGTGACGGCCTTTGGTTACTGCCCCGATATTTTATCGAATATTTCGCCGGTCAACTTGGTCTTCAGCGCCTCCCAAACCATCTGGCGGACACCCGGGTCGGCATTGGTGGGCGCGATAATGCCCAGGGGCACGCGCGCACCGCCCGCGCCCATTTTGGCGCCGGAGTAAGTTTCCCCGAAAATCTTGTGGCAAATGGCATTCAGGCTGATGGACTTGTTGGTGGTGCGTAGGCTGGCAACCAGATGGTCGTCAATGATGCCGAAGACGACCACGGTTTCGATGCCCTCCATGCGCAGGAACTTGTCGGCGATGTAAGGCAAACTGTCACGGCGCTCTGCTTTCAGGTACTCCAGGCCCGTTACCAACACCGAACCGGAAATATTTTTGTTCTTGTTGGCGATCTCTTCCAGTTCGAAGAAGTAGCGGGGGATGGGATAGTCGCGCACGTTGGTAAGGATATTGATATCGACCCGGTTCAACAGATACATGAAACAATCGGCATCCAATTGGCGGGTATTTTCGGATACCAGGTTTCCGGTGTCGTTTTCAATGGCGAACAGCAGGCTGGTAGCCACGTTGGCGTCTTCTTCAACGTCCGGGTTCAAGACCAGGCCGGCCTTGATAATGTAGTCGCAGATGATGGTCGCGGTGGCGCCGATCACGCGGATATCTTTCAGGATGTAATCCCCTTCCGGGTTGTCCTCGTGGTGGTCGATGATGATATCCGGTTGGATATGAACGCTTTGAAGATTCTTCTTGCCCGCGCTGGCAACATCCACGAAGATCTTGAGGTCGTATTCCTCGTAATCCGCATCCTTGCTGACCCGCTTCATTTGAATATTGAGCAGGTTCACCAGGGTACGGTTCTGCGGGTGCGACACCTCGCCGCCGAAGAAGATGGTCGTGGCTACATTGGAGTTGACCTTTTTGATCAACCAGCAGAGGCCGTTGGCCGAGCCGATCGCGTCAGGATCGGGATTATCTTGTAGGAAGATTGCCACTTTGGCCCCGCGATTCAATCCCTCGATGGTTTCAACAAGGACTTCGTGCGGTTCGTTCTTCGTCGATATTTCCCGATTTTTCACCAGAGGTTCTATGTTACCCATTCGACTCCTCGAACAACCCGGATAGGTTGGCTATTTTATCACAATGCATGAAGCTGCGCTCAATCATAATTACCGTCTCACCAGAAGACGGCGGAGTGCGTCGACCCGGAGTATCCAGACAAGCATAGCATAAACCGCGACCGAGGCAATGATCCGCAAGAATAATTCCACGGGTCCCATTACCGAGCCATGGAAAGGATACCAGACGGGTACGAAACCAAGAGTGGCCAGACCGATTCGCAGCAGTTCGCCGTTCAGCTTCTTCGGCCAGGAGAGACCGAAGCGCCTGCTGATGACCACACGCGAGATCCAGTATAAGGTCCAGGAGGAAACCAACGTGGCCAGGGGGACGCCGGCATGCTCCATACCCGCGGAAAACAGGCGCGGAAAGAAGAAACAGCCGACGATATTGACCACGGCGGCAACGGCGGCAATGGCGACTGCGATGCGCACCTTCTTGAAGGCGTAGTAGGTTTGGCCCAACAGCCGGTACCAGGCCACGGGCACCAGCATCATGGCGTGGAAGATCAGGGCGTCGTAAGTCATTACCACGCCGATGTCGTTGAACTCGCCGCGCTTGAACAATAGGTCGATCACGGAAGGACCGGCCAGGATGAGTCCGGCCGCGGCAGGGATGGAAACCAGGCTGATCACGGCCAGGGAGTTCCACAAACTCTCGTTCATAGCCTTCGTATCGCCGCGTGATCGCTGCCTGGCCAGGACGGGGAGTACGGAAGTGCTGACCGCGGTGGCAAATACACCCAGCACCAACTCGATCAGGCGGCTGGACATATTGATGGAGATCGCGGCGCCGGCGGCCAGGTTGGCGGCAATGATGGTGCCCACCATGACGTTCACCTGTACGATGCCGGCGCTGAACACGGTGGGAAACCAAAGGCGGGCCGCCTCGGCGGTGCGCGGTCCCCAGAACTTCAGCTTGGGCAGGATGCGGAAGCCGAGCCGGTAGAGATGCACCCATTGAACGGCGAATTGCAGGAAACCGCCCGTCAGGACGCCGCAGCACAAACCCCAAATGGGACTGTCGAACTGGTTTCGCAGCAAGTAACCGCAGGTGATCACGGACATATTTAATAGAATGGGGGTCGCCGCGGACAGGGCAAAGCGGTTATGGACGTTCAACACGCCCTGGCAGATAGCGGCCAGGGAGACAAAGACCAGGTACGGAAACATGATCTGGGTGGGGAGCACCATCAGATCGAAGCGGGCGGCGCCCGGCATGTCTGCCGCGGGTTTCAGGATCTTGAACAGGAAGGGGATGATCGTCGGCAGCAGTAGGATCATGATAGTGACCAGGATGGTGGAGACCACCAGGATCAGCGAGAACACGGCCCGCATGAACTCCCGCGAGGCACGCTCCTGTTCGGCCTCAGTCAGTTCACTCAAAATGGGCACGAAGGCGGAGGACATGGCCCCTTCCGCGATCAGGCGGCGGAAGAGGTTGGGGATCATAAAGGAAATGCTCCAGACGTCGCCCCGTGAGGTGGGCCCCAGCAGGTAGGTAATGAGCATATCTCGCAACAGGCCGAAAACCCGAGAAAACGAGGTCATGACCGCCATGATCTTGCTATTGGTCAAGATTTGTTTCTGTTCGGACATCCACACCATGCCGTTGCCGTGATCGCCCGCAATAAAGTCGGGCTGTGAGACCTTAGGCCGAATCGGCTGCCGAAGGCAAGCATTCTTTTTAGACGCGGGCTCTGTTCATTAGCCGAATCTTTCGGTCAACATGGAGAATCCATGCCTCCTAAGGCGCCCTGTAGAAATCTTTTTCCGCATGTGCTTGGGAATGTTATAAAATGAGTCGGCTCTTGTGCCTCGACGCCGCATCGAGGACAAACAACTCCCGGAGGTTGATCGTTATGGAACAGGAACGCCCCCTTAAGGAACGGATCTGGGAATTTACCAAGGATCTCAGCGTCAAGGTATCGCGCAGTGCTGAGAAGCATTGGAAAATCAACACACTGCGGGTAGAAATTGCCTCCATCAAGCATCGGATCAACGTCAAGTACAAGGAACTGGGTCGTTACGTCTTCGACGCCTACAAGGAAGAAACCCTCGAGGGCGACGATTACCGTACAGGTCGCGACGAGATCATCGGCGAGTTGATCAACCTGGAAGCCGAGATCGAGCAGCGTGAAAAGCGCATCGAGGAACTGGAGCAGCAGGTAGACGAACCGCCCCCGTCACCCTCGGCTGAAGATGTGCCGCCGCCTCCGCCGCCTCCCGCGCCCCAAGAAAGCGCCGTAGAAGAAGAGGAAGAGGAGAAAGCGGCTCCCGAAAAACCCGCCGAGGAAGAGTCCGCTAAAGCCGAAGCCGATTCGGACGAAACAAAAGACAAGGGCGCCGCCGAAAGCGACAGCGCCGAATCCAAAGCATAAGGCCTGATATGCGAGAAGCCCGGCAGTTTAAAAGGTTCCCCTATCTTGGCACCGGAGAACTCCGGGTGGACGGCAAGGACTACGAATTAAGTACGGTCAACCTCAGCAAGGGCGGCGCCTGCCTGTGCGTGGGCGCGGACGCCTGGGCGGCCGTGGGCGAAGATCACGGCGTGACCGGTCATTTCAATATCGAAGACAAGCCGGTATCCTTCCACGGGCGCATTTGCTGGAGTTCCGAGGGCGAGGAACAGGTTCATTTCGGCGTGGCCTTCGAGCAGTGCGACTTTGAAATCCTGCGTGGTTTCCTGGAACGCAACAGCGTGGTCGAGGAACACCGCATCGACAGCTTCAATTTGTAGATGTCATCCCGGGTTTCGGTATTACTGCACCAGGTAGAGGGTCCGATGAACCTGGGTGCGGTCTGTCGCGCCATGGCGAACACCGGCTTTACCGACCTTTGCTTCACGGGACGCTTGACCGGTATGGAGAGCGCGGCGAGCCGTTTCGCGGTGCACGCCGGTTACATTCTCCAGGCGGCGCGGAAGAAACAGGATCTGGCCGACCTGCTGGCGGACAGCGACGTGGTCTTCGGTTTTACGCCCAGAAACCCCTGGGAAGACGGCAAGAATCTGGACCTGGACGGCTTCCATAAAAAGGTTGCCGAGGCGGAGAGCCGGGGGCAAAGCATCGGTCTGCTATTCGGCAACGAAAAGGTCGGTTTGCACAACGAACACCTGGTTTTGTGCAATTGGCGCGTCGCCCTGCCCACGGCCAAGACGTATATATCCATGAACCTGGCTCAGGCGGTGCTGGTGGTCCTATGGGAAATGCACCGTCGCCGCGCCGGATAGGCTGGAATCATGTCATTGGAGACGATCATGCACATCGATAACATTCAGTTGGGGCCCGCGCCCGGAAAGGCTGTCTACCGCAACACGCCGGAGGAAGCGGCGGCAAAGGGAACGATCCTGTTCTATCACGGCTTTTCTGCCGACATTTCCGTCAATCTCACCGAGCTTGACAGCCTTGCGAGTCAGGGATTCCTGGCGGTCGGCTTGGACAACGCGGGGCACGGCAGACGTCGCCTGGCCGATTGGGAAGCGCACTTCGGCGAGGGCGCCGACTTCGAGACCAATATGCAGCGGCTCATCAATCAATCGATCGATGAGTTACCGGATGTCATCGACGCCTTGACCGAACGCAACTGGTTTCACCCGGGCGGATTGGGAATCTGCGGTATTTCCATGGGCGGTATGATTGCCTACGGCGGCATGCTGCTGGAGCCGCGTATCGACGCGGGGTCGGTGTTCGTCAGTTCCCCGCGTTACCTGCGTCCCGGTGTCGATATCACGGGCTTCGCGCCGCGTCCGCTGCTCTCCCAAACCGGCGGCCGCGACGAAATTGTGCCCTTCGAGGAGACCGAACAACTCCACCAGCGCCTGGCCGTTCATTACGACGCCTTCCCGGAACGCAATGTCTTCATCAATTACCCGAACTCCGAGCATATGATGGCGCAAAACGATTGGGAAATCGCCTGGCGGCGCGGGGTGGACTGGTTTGAACGATTCCTCAAGGCTTAGCGGGTCCATTTTCGTCCCTGGAGAGTTCAGTCATCGAGACTCAAACACATCCAATCCGCCAGGTTCCGCTTGTCCGGGTCGATGCCTATGCCCAATAGCCTGATTTCCTTGCCTCGATTGCGCCAGGCATCCGCGTATCCCCTGTCTTTGATTTGGGCAACGGCTTCCTTCGCGGTTCCCAATTTAAATTCGGTGATGATGATGTTGTCATCGGTTTCTATAACGGCATCGACGCGTCCCCGGTGGGTTTGGATTTCACATGCCGAGTCTATGTCTGACAGTGATAGGGCGAGGTAGATGACGGTATGGTAATAAGCCTCGCGATCGGCGAGGAAGATGTTGTAAGGAATGGCCGCGAACAGGGATTGCAAACTTCGGCAAAAGGCGTCGATGTCGCCATTGGCAAGGTGTGCGCCGATTTTCCTTGCCAGAAGACCCGCCTGGCCCGGCTGCTCGTCGGTCAGGTCCGCCAACAGGTAGGTCAGGAAAGCCCGCTTTACTTCCAGGTTGGGGTAGCCCATCAAATAGGTATCGCCCAAATCATCCTTTTGGACCTGTTTGATGGTGAGATATCCCGTCTGGAAACACAGGGAAATCGGATCGATCTTCTCCGGTTCGAATCCGTGTAGGGAAAACTCACTGATTTCCATCCGCTCCATTCCCGGTGCTTTTAACTTGCCCACACGCGCCAGTTCCAGAAGAAACTTGGGCGTTCCGCTGGAAAACCAGAAGGAGCCGAAGCGCCTTTGCTCCAAGAGGCTCAGTAGCGATACCGGGTTATAAACCCTGGTTCGGCCGTCCCAGGAGTAGCCGTTATACCAGGTTCGAATTTTTTCCCGCAGGCGATTGCCTTTCAAACCGTCGATGGGTTGTGTCAGATAGGGACCCAGGTCGCGGGTCACCTCCTCCTCCGTGTAACCGGCGATGCCCGCGTAGGCGCCGTGCAAAGTAAGGTCGCTCAAGTTGTTGAGTTCGGAAAACAAAGATACCTGGGTGAACTTGGAGACACCGGTCATGAACAGGAAGCGCAGGTTCTTCTCGACACTTTTCAGCACGGCGAAGAAATTGGCCATAAGCTTTCGATTGATCGTCACCCGCTCGATATCGGTAATGTGATCCAAAATCGGTTTGTCGTACTCGTCGATCAACACCACCACCCTGCCGCGTTCGCTCAAACCTAGAATTAATTCGCGGAATCGATCGGCACAATGCGAGGCGGTTAATTTCAGCCCATAAAAGGCAGCCTGTTCATCCAATCGCCGGTTGAGACTTTCCCTCAAAATGGTCTCATCCCCGCTTTCAATGCCCAGCAGATCCAGCCTGATGACCGGATGCGGCTTCCAATCCCAGTGATCCGCGATGTAGAGTCCGTTGAACAGGTCGCGGCTGCCGCGGAACAGGGCTTCGATAGTGCTCAGTAGAACGGATTTACCGAAGCGACGCGGTCGGGACAAAAAATTTAGCTTGCTGGTCGTGACCAACCGATGAATGAAAGTGGTTTTGTCGATGTAAAAGTACCCACCCTCGATGATCTCTGTAAAATCTTGTAAACCCAAGGGTAGTTTCTTCAGGCCGGTCATGTGTTACTCCCTTATAGACTTATCATAACACGGGAATGGGCCTCGATATTGGTAACTCCTTCATAAGATATAAAGATAGCCTGTCACATCCAAGGTTGGGTAGGTCTTTCCGAGGAAATTGAATCGACTCGTTTGCTCCCCCGAGGAAGATGTTGCTATGATGATGTCGGTCGAAGGCGTCGGTCCGGAGGGTTGCCATGAGCATGCGTTACCTCAAGAATTTCTTTCGGCCCAAATCCATCGCGATTGTGGGCGCTTCGCCCCGTGCGGATAGTTTCGGGAGCGCTGTCCTCCGCAATATTCAAGGCGCCGGTTTCCAGGGTCCTCTGCATGTGGTCAATCGCAGGAACTACGGAAAAGTCAGCGGCGTTCCCGCGTTCAAGAAGGTGAGCGGTCTTCCCGATGTTCCCGATCTGGCCATTGTCTGCACGCCGCCCGCGACGGTGCCGGGTGTAATCGAGGAATTGGGGCGCTTCGGTGTTGCCGCCGCCCTGGTTCTGATGGGCGGTATGGCTCGTTTGGTCAACCGCGGCGGCGTACCTTTGCGCAAAGCGGCTCTGGCCGCCGCTCGTCCTTACGGCATCCGCATCATGGGCCCCAACAGTTTGGGTATTCAGGTTCCCGATCACTATCTCAACGCAAGTTATGCTCATCTGGAGGCAACGCCCGGTAAGGTTGCTTTCGTGGGTCAATCCGCCATGTTGGGAAATGCCCTGTTGGATTGGGCCCGAGGACGCGGCGTGGGTTTCTCCCACTTCCTCACTTTGGGCGATTCCATGGATGTAGACCTGGACGACGTTCTCGACTACCTGGCCGCCGATCACAAAACCAAGGCCGTGCTGATGCATGTGGAACACATCCGCCGGGCCGGGCCTTTTATTTCCGCACTGCGCGCCACCTCGCGAGTGAAGCCGGTACTGGCCTTCAAATCCGTGGACACCGCGGGTCTGGAACCGGCCGAACCGGCGCCGGGCGTGCTTCATCGGGACGATGTTTGGGACCAGGTTTTCAGTCGGGCCGGCGTCTTGCGCGTGGGCAGTTTGGAGCGTTTATTCGAAGCCTTGACCACCTTGACGCGCCTGAAACCCTTTTACGGCGAGCGCCTGGCCATTTTGGCCAACGGACTGGGACCGGCGCGTATGGCCTACGAACAACTAAAGCGCCTGGGTGGGAAGCCGGCCGCGTTTTCCGAGGAAACGCGACGGGCGTTGCGGGATGTCCTGCCCTCGTTCTGTCAAAACAGCAACCCGGTCGATTTGAACGCCGAAGCCGGTCCTGACCGCTATGCACGAGCCTTGAGCCTGGTGGACCTGGATCCCGGCGTCGATGCAATCCTGGTAATTCATGCTCCCGGATTGCCGGCGCCTTCCCTGGAATTCGCCGAGGCCGTTTTGAAAAAGAAGACACGCGCCCACTTGTTTACCTGCTGGATGGGTGCGGCCACGGTGGGCGAAGCCCGCGCTGCCTTCGACGCCGCCGGCGTCCCCACTTTCGATACCCCTGAAGAGGCCATTCGCGCCCACACCGATCGCTGCCGTCACGAGCGCAACCAGAGCATGCTGCGTCAAACGCCGCAACTACCGCGTGTCAATGACGAACCCAACCGTCTGGCCGCCCGGTCCCTGATTGCGGTAGCGGAGGAAGCCGGCAACCATGTGCTGATGCCTGAAGAAGCCAGGGCTTTGCTGACAGCTTACGGCATTCCCTCGGCAGAAACCCTGACAGCCGAGGATGAAGATGCGGCCTGTCGCATCTTGGAAGATTTCGACGGATTGGCCGCCGCCAAGGTGGTTCTACCCGGTTTGCTACGACCCTTTGCCTACAGCGGCATCACCAAAACCTGGCGGCGCGGCGTGATCGTGGATTTAGATACCCCGCAAAGATTCCGACGCGCCGCCGAACGTTTGCTGGCTCGCCTGGAAGACCTGTTCCCCGGCCAAGAACCGCTTGGCTGGATCTTGCAGGGTATGCGTCGGGGCCCCGGTTCGATAATGATCAGTATGGGTTTGACCCGTGACCCGGTATTCGGCCCCATCCTGTTTTGTGGCGAAGGCGGCAGCATCGCCCGCTTGACCGCGGATCGGCAACTGGCCTTGCCTCCTTTGAACCGGGTCCTGGCTCGGGAGTTATTGTCCCGCACCCGCATCCCCACCCTGCTCTCCGATGTGTTGGAGGACCCGCAACCGCACCTGGACGCGCTGACCGGGGTTCTCTTGAAACTGTCCGCCATGGCGGTCGACTTGCCGCGTCTTGCCGGGTTGGAAATCAACCCCTTCCTGGTACGTGGAACCACGCTTAGGGCGCTGGATACTGCCGTTTCGCTGGGGCCGCCGGTTCAATCGGCTATTCGCGCCTATCCCGGGGATCTGCAAGAGGAAACCGTGTTGAAGGACGGCATGAAAGTTACCCTTCGCCCCATTCGCGGCGAGGACGAACCCGCCCACGCCCGCTTCGCCAAAAGCCTTTCGCGAGAGACCGTTCGCCTGAGGTTCTTCACGCCGATCGCCCGTCTGGGTCACAAACAACTGGCCCAACTCACTCAGATCGATTACGCCAGGGAGATGTGTTTCATTGCTTCCGCACCGGATTCGGAGGGTACGGTGCAAACCTTGGGGGTAGTGCGCTGCTTTATCGATGCCGATAACTTCTCGGCTGAGATGGCCGTGGTTGTTCGCGATGACATGGCGGGCAAGGGTCTCGGCAGCACCTTGATCCGTAAGTTGATCCGCTATTGCACAGACCGGAACATCGTCATCATGACAGGCACCGTGCTGCCGGAAAACACCGCCATGCTGGGTCTGGCCCGCGCCTTGGGCTTCAAGGTAAGCTTCAACCTGGCCGAGGGCGTCAACGAAATCAACCTACAAATGAACGAACCGCAAGACGACTGGCAGGCCCGGCGTCTGGCCGGCATTTTCGGCGAGGTCCCTGAGTAACCATGGACATCTATACATTTCTTGAAAAGCACGGCATACCCTATGAACGGCACGACCATCCGCCTGTCTTCACTTGTGAACAGGCCCGAGAAATGGTGCCGGACCTGCCCGCCGCCGAAACCAAAAACCTCTTCGTCAAAGACAAGAAGGGGAAACATCACATGCTGGTCGTGGTGGGTTACGACAAGAGCGTCGACCTGAGGGCGTTGTCGGATGTCCTCGGCGTGGGGCGTTTGGGTTTGGCCTCCGCCGACCGCTTGAAACGGTTCCTGGGCGTGGAGCCCGGTTCGGTAACCCTTCTGGCCCTGATCAACGACAGCGAGCACGTGGTGGAAGTGTTCGTGGATGCGGAGGTCTGGAAAGCCAACGCGCTTCGCTGTCACCCGCTGGTAAACACGGCAACTCTGGTCATCAGCCGAAAAGATATGGAACGAATCTTTGGCATCACCGGTCATGCCTGGAATGTCATCGATATCCCGGGTCGAGGTACCGAAGAATGATCGTATGGTTTACCTCAGGATTGCCGGTGTTATGATAACTATTGCACCGGGTGTGGTCTTGGATGAGGAAGATGTGGTCGAGCGGTTCGTTCAGGCATCCGGCCCCGGCGGACAGCACGTCAATAAAAACGCAACTGCCGTGCAGCTACAGTTGGATGTCAATGCCGCCTCGGGAATTCCTCAAGCCGTGAAAACCCGGCTGGTGAAGTTGGCCGGCAAGCGCATGTCTCCCGAGGGTCTTCTGACCATTCACGTGCAAACCCATCGCTCCCAATACCGCAACCGGGCGGAAGCCTGGGAACGGCTGGTGGAGCTGATCCGCAAGGCAACGGTCAAGCCCAAGCCAAGGCGGGCCACCAAACCCACGCGGGCTTCCAAGAAACGGCGGGTCGAGTCCAAGCGAAGACGCTCGCAGATCAAAACCTCGCGAGGAAAGGTTCGCGAAGACGATTAAACCAGCGAATCGGGAGGTTTGCCGCCCTCTTTGCTGTCTCGTCGTTTACGCAGAAAGATCTTGCGGGATATCTCCAGGAAATGGTCGCGCATGAAGCGTATATCCAGCGCATTGTAGCGGGACAAATATTCTTCCCAAAGCACGCGCGGTTCTCGGCCCACCTCGTTGCGCAGCACCTCCGGGTCGATTTCCTTGATGAATAGCTTGATCCAGTGCACGAAGCCCGATCGAAAACCCGTTACCATGAGATCCAATTGACGCAGCAGTTCCTCGCGTTTCTGCACATGGCCCATGGCGCCGCGCTCAGTGAGCGAGCGGGTGCCGTCGGGAAAGGTAAGCGCCGTACGGAAGTTGCGCGCCAGTAACTCGTTGAGCATGGTTTCCAGCTTTTCGGGGAATTCGTCGTGGAATCCCGGGCTTTCCATTTCGTCGTCGCTGAAGACGCCGCTCAGTGAAAGTTCAAGCGAATCCAACTCGCTGTCTCGCGGCGGCTTGCCCGTGGTGCTGTCCAAGGTGCCGCACCAGCGGTCATGCATGTAGCGGAAGAATGCCTCCGACAACTCTTCCTGTTCACCGCTGACCGGGGTCAGTTCTTTGTAGAAATAGTTCAGATTACGCAGGCGGTCTACACAGAAATCCAGGAAGGTCTTCGCGGCCGTGAAGTTGAAGCGGGTGAGCATATTCACCAGGTAACGTTCCGCGTGGGGCGACAGGCTGCGCTTGCTCTCTTCCTCGAAATCACGCAGGAAGGCGTCCAGAATATCCTGGTTGGATTCGCGTACGTGCTGGTCCATATGCAGGATGCCCGGTTCAGTCAACACGGTTTTCACCCGTTTCAGGTGGCCGGTGCCCACGGCCAGTATGGTGGGGAATCTACGACGGTTGATACAGCGAATCATCGGAGTGTCTTCGATGTGGTGCTGGTGCATCAGGTGCAGCAAGGTGCCGAAGTGATCGATAGCAATCACGGATTCCCCGCGCAAGGCCTTGATGATGGTGTTGATATACGGGACAAGGTCTGCAACCTCGTGAAAGACCAGGAACATCTCGGGATCGAAGATCCGCTTGTTCTTGTCGCGGAAACACGGAATATTGACCTTGGGCAGGGAATGAAAGCATTGTTCCAGGACCGCCGTCTTGCCCGTGCCCTTATCGCCCGCAAGCACCACTATATTGTTCCGGCTCAGCATACTCTCCAAATCCGACCAGAAGTCGCCGGGTAGGGTGAGGTCGTCGCCGCCGGTATCATAGGGATTCAGCGTAATGCGTTCACGAGCAGATTCCTTTTTGGCCGGCGGATCGGCCGTAATGCCGAGCAATGGATGCACGATGGTATAGCGGGTTCGCAACAACTCTTGAAGGAAGGGCAGCAATTTCAGTTCATTTTCCACACCGTAACGATTCATCAGGTTCAGGACGCGAGGCGTCACCATGCACTCTACCTTTTGACGCGTGCGGAACTGGTAGGGTAGAAAATCGTTGATCCACTGGTTCTTTCCATTGAAGATATGATATTTCTCGATATCGGCCTCGATGGAAATGGGGTTCAACTTCAGGTTCTGCAAGTAGCGGCCCACATCGGCGTCGTTTGCCTCCAAAATGGCCGAGAGCATGTGCAGGGTGCTGAGCACCGGTGAACGCCGGTGGCGAGCGTCTTTTATCGCCGCGCGAATCAAGGGGTGTTCGCGGTACTTGTCGAAGCCTTCCTTTTTGACCGACAGCGGTTTCTGCGTGAGCATGGGTCCGGGCTCGCAGGCGCGACAAAGCGTCGAACCCAGCACGAAATATTCAGTAACGGCGATGTAGCGATCGGGCTCTACCTTGTCTCCGTCCACATAGGACCCGTTGGAGGAGTTGAGATCCATCACAAAGATCCGGTCGCCGTCGTTTTTGATATTGAGGTGCGCTGAGGATATCCACGGGTCGTAGAGCAAGGTGATATCGTTGCTGCTGCTGCGTCCCATGGTCAAGGTCTGGTCTTCAACCACCAGAAACGAGGTCCCTTCCATGGGTCCCGTCACCACTTCTACCATTCGCGTCATGAATCGCTCCACCTGAAAGCTTGTTTACTTGATCGTACCATAGATTCTCAGGTGGATGCGTGATCACTTTAGGGCAATTGCGCGGTTACTACCCGGGTCGACCGTTAGACGATGATTCGATCGCCCCGGGGCTCTCTTTGATTTTGCGTGTCTCGAACTACATCTGTTTTCTTTTCCGGAATAGGGCGGTATGCGGCCGGCAGCACCAACATCAGTGTGAAAACATAGCAAGCCAGAGCCAACCAGCCGATTCCCGGATAACCGCCGGAGCTGATAACCACACCCGCGGCGATAGGGCCCACCGCTGAGCCGATGCTGGTAAACACCGGGGCAGCGGCCGCAACACGACCGCGTGAGTCCAAGGCCGCGTAAGTGGCCATGTAGTACGGCTGGCCGAACAGGACCATTAGCGGCATCAACAGGGAAGCCGTCCAGTACATCCAGGGCACCGTGGCGTAGGCGACCAGAAAGCTTGCCGCAATCATGATCAATTTCACGAAGGCAATCGGCAGGAGACGGCCGAAGCGCATCCCCAAGACTTTGGCAACTGCCGGCCCCGCCAGCATTACCACCGAGCCCAACCACAGCACAAAACCTACCTCTTGCAGCGACATCCCCGTACCTTGCCCGATCCTTGCGGACCAGGTCCAGATTGCGGTCAGCGCCAGTTGGTAGATTCCGGTAGCTGTCAAGGCCGCCAGAATGATGAAGCCGCTCGGTTGTTCAGCCGCTTCGGTTTTTGTCTCGCCCTCGGGATGACCGGGAAGGAACAGCAACAACCCGGTAAAAGCCAGGGAAAGCATGGACATGCCGGCGAACACGCCGGCGGCGCCGAAACGCTCGATCAACAGCGGAGCGGCCAACATGCCGACCAGGGTAAACACCGCGACACTGAACGCGAAGATGGAATAGGTTTGTTGGGGTCGTTCGCTCCTGGCCGCAATGGCAGTCGCCAGGGAGATGAGTATGCCCGAACCTAAGCCGCAAACAGCACGACTCAAGTAGAGGATCGACAGGTCGGAAGCAAACGCCGCAAGCAAATCTCCGCCTGTAACGCACAAAACCCCGACCAGGGCGAAGCGGGTCCAGGGAAGTCGATCGACTCTCGACGAAACGGCCAGCGAGGCCAGGGCTACCGCGGCCAGTTGAATGGAGGCCAACCAGCCGGCGCCCCTTTCGCTGATTTCGTGGGTCACCATAGCCGCATCCAGCCACAGGGGCAAGAGTAAAAACCCCATTTGACCCAGGTTGTTGGCCATGATCATGGCGAAGAGTTGGAGACGGTTGGGTCTGAATGTCATCGGGCTCCCCCTGGTTACCGTTTGCGACCTTGGTGCGGGGTGGGTGATGCCCTTTTCGATCCAAAATCAAGAAGATGAGCCGCCGGTAATAAGGGCGGACCTGAATACGAATCGGCAATTAACGAGGATACATCAAGGAAATTATGGTTTCGGTTATGAAAACAGTCCCTGAACTTATTTCCAAAAGGGAATATCGAACAGCCGGGGATCGTCCCCGAACCCGCGCGCCACACGCAGGACATGTTTGCCGTTTTCCAAATCCCGCACCGGAATATAAGCCAGAAAACCCAAAACCCGCGTCTGGGGATCTTGATGAAAGAGCAGGTCGGGTTGAATCTCGTCGCCATTTAAAGACACGCGATAGTAGCGACGGGCGCAATCGATGATTCCGCCGGCAGCCTCCCGGCGCGCTTCATTTTCAACATCTTCCAAAGTCGGCAGGTCCTCGCAATTCGCTTCCCAGGTATCCAAACGCTTCGCGTTCATGGGCAGGAACAATTTCAGGTAGGGGTCCCGCACCACATCGGTATCTATGAAAGGTTCCTTGAAAAACCGCCTGGTGTCCTTAGGTCGCAGATTCGCATACCGATCCGCGTTCACCGCCGCGACGCCTTCCATACTGAAATACCGATGCTCCACGCTCCCCCGGCTGAAAATACCCAAGGGATAATAAAGGATCAAGATGGAGGCAAACAGGAAAACGGCTATGATCCCCCAGAACTTTTTGACCGGAATGTGGGAGGTGAACTTGGAAAAAATGGTGCCGTAAAGCGGGCTGCCGAAAAAATAAAAGGCAACCTTGTAACACCGCGGCCACCAACGTGCAATCAGTCCACCCTCCTTGAGTTTTTGGGGATATTTGCGGAAGAACTGATCGACCGCAACGAGGACGTAGAAGAGTCCCAACATAATTCCCAATAACAGGAAGAAGGCCTGTTCCAAAGGCAGCCACCAGGTCAGCGCCAATGCGGCCAGGCCGACCAGACCGATCAACACACAGAAAAACAAATTCATAATGGCGATGGATGAACCCACTGCGAAGATCAAACTTCCGAACCGATCAACGGAGCCGATCAGTCGCTCGATACTGGGCATCCGTTTCTTGAGAAATGCCTTGGAGAGCGGTCCCATGGGTTGTTTGTCCAGGTCCACATCACCGGGGAACACCGAATTGAGACCCAGCAACCCGATCCAAAACCCCCGAGCGGCCAGATGAACGAAAAAGGCGCAAATCAAACAGGCCACCGCAACGTTGCTGTAGATGACGATCATATACAAAACCAGCGTATCGGGGAACTGCACCTGTAACATGCGCAACTGATCAGCAAGCGGCTGCATCACCTGTAACAAGGAAAACACGGTGGCCACCGAGATGATCAATTCCTTCTCGGAAGTATCGAAAGAGGTACCGGAGAGATGATCGGGCAGCACCTTTTGCGGCAACACCTCGGTAGATACCGGCGCAGGCTCGGTAGAAGTCTCCGAAGACTCGAGCGGGTTTTCTTGATCGGGTTTTTCCAAGGTCATGGCATACGGCTCCCGGTTTTAAAGGTAACAGTTCTAATTCTACATTCTTCTTCAAAGGACCAGGAGTTTCAAAGGTGAAAAAATGTTACGACCGGCAAGTGGGGGACTCTCGAAGACCACTCAAGAATAACGAATTCAGGCCTTGAGAAGTGACCTTACAGAAGGAGTTTCCCTGAAGCTTCGGCGGAATCAGGATGAGTTTTGGTTATTCTATGCAGGTACCCGTCAAGGTCGTGAGGAGACGGTGGCAACCCCGAATGGACCACCGGTTGTTGAGGCGCGGCCCGGGCGCCGGGTCCTTCGCGAGAGAATTTTGATAGGCGGCCGGGGCGACGGCTTGTTTTTCGCCGGTTTTTGAAGCGCGGCCCGGGCACCGGGTCCTTCGCGAGAGAATTTTGACAGGCGGCCGGGGCGACGGCTTGTTTTTCACCGGTTTTTGAAGCGCGGCCCGGGCACCGGGTCCTTCGCGAGAGAATTTTGGTAGGCGGCCGGGGCGACAGCTTGTTTTCCACCGGTTATTGAGGGGCGGCCCGGGCACCGGGTCCTTCGCGAGAGAATTTTGGTAGGCGGCCGGGGCGACGGCAAATTTTTCGCCGGTTTTTGAAGCGCGGCCCGGGCACCGGGTACATCGCGAGAGAATTTTGACAGGCGGCCGGGGCGACGGCAGGTTTTCCGCCGGTTGTTGAGGGGCGGCCCGGGCGCCGGATCTTTTGTACGAGAATCTTGACAGGCGCCAAGCCGGACGCAAGATTCCCGGTTGCGACACCGTTCAGTTATTCCCTACTTTGACGACATCCTGTTTTTCTATGGCCTCGCGGCTTGGATCGGGTGATGATTGTGTTAAACTGGTGCTCCGGCTTGATCCTGCATAGATTCATCCGCTTTGAGGTTTTCATGTATCCCAAAATTGAACACACTCTTCGAGCGATCTGCGCTACTTTACTCCTGCTGTCGACGCTTGGTTGCGGTACTCAGGCCAAGCGGGAAGCCCCGGCCCCGGATTCACGAGGCGCCAGGGCTTACGGCGAAAAACACGGCAAGTTGACACGCTTCGGCACGATATCCTTGGGCGCTGAGGTCACCGGCATCGTGGTCGCGCCCAACGGCGATTTTTTCTTCAATGTCCAGCACCCCTCGGATAGTAACCGCAAGCCCTTCGATCAGGCCCTCATCGGCGTCGTGGCCGGTGTTGATATGAACCGATTGCCCAAGCAGTTCGATGAGTTGCCTCTTCCCGCCGACCGCGAGGCAAAAGAAAGTGTGCGCGTAGCCTTGGGTGAATACCATATTGTGGCAAGTCAGGGCGATGAACTGAAGGGTCTTGGCCGGGCTCTGGGCCAAATGCTGGATGTGAAAGGCAAGAAGGTGTTGACCGATTCCGATATGCCCGATTTCAACGCCTTCATCCCCGGCGATCGCGACGACAAAGGTTATCTGTACACCAACTGGGAGTCGGTTCCCGGCGGTATGAGCCGTCTGGCCATGACGCGCGGCGACGGCGGCCGGTGGACCGTTGACGAGGCCATGATGGTCGACTTCTCGGCCGTCGGCGGCACTTTCGCCAACTGCTTCGGCACCCTGTCTCCCTGGGGTACGCCCTTGACCTCCGAGGAATTCTTCCTGGCAGATACCCGTAATTGGAACAGCCCGCGGATGTCGGAAAGCGCCGAAATGAAAACCTTCAGCCGCCATATCGGCCGTTTTCCCAATCCCTACCGTTACGGCTACATCGTCGAGATCAAGGACCCGCTCAGCGACAATCCCAAGCCCGTCAAACACTACGCCATGGGTCGTTTCAGCCACGAGAACTCCGTGGTTATGCCCGATCGCAAAACAGCCTACATGAGCGATGACGACGGCGCCGCCGGTTTCTTCAAGTTCATAGCCGATAAGGAAGACGACCTCTCCGCCGGCACTCTCTACGCCGCCAAGGTCACCCAGGACCGCGATCCTGCCGGCGCCCTGATTCGCGACGCATCCAAGGCCGGTTTCGATATTACCTGGATCGAGCTGGCCCACGGCTCTTCTGATCAGGTCGAGCAATGGATCGCCGCCTACGACAACGTGGATCGACAGAAGGCAGCGACGGACAAAATCCTCTACCTGCCCCCAAAGGAAGTCGAGGTCTGGGCCGAGGGCAAGGCTGCCGATGACCGCGCCCTGTTTCTGGAGACTCGCCGCGCCGCCGAGCTTCGCGGCGCCAGTATCGAGTTCTGCAAGTTGGAAGGCGTCGTCATCAATTACCAGGGCGCCGCTTCCGGCAAGGTCCCCTGGCTTTATGCCGCGATTTCCAATGTTTCCGGCGGTATGGCCGACGACAAGGGCGATATTCAACTGGACAAGAACATCTGCGGCGTGGTCTACCGGATGCGCCTGGACGCGAACTATAACGTGAATCGCATGGTGCCCATGGTGACCGGCGGCCCTTACGATGCGACCAGTCAGTCGGAACCCTGTCCCAACGAAAATATCGCCAATCCGGATAACCTGCAGGTGTTGCCTGACGGCCGTGTGATCATCGTAGAAGACGGCTATCACGAAAACGCCATGTTGTGGATCTTCGAACCCGCTGAAAACTGAGAGGGGTGTTGCCGGCCATGAACCGATGTTTTCTCCTTTTGCTCCTTATCCTGACCGCGTGTCGTGAGGAGCAAACGATCGACAGTCCGCCGCCGCTTCCGGCCGCGGGTCGCCTGCACAATGTGGAGGCGATTGTTCCCCCGCAGTGCTATACCAAAACGGAGAGCCGCTTTAACCCTTGTTATGTCTGCCATCAGAACCAGGACGGCAGACCCAACACCATGGCGGACGGCAGCCTGCAACTGGAATACGCCTTTTCCGATGTGGGCGAAACCAATCACTGGTTGAACCTGTTCCGCGATTTCACCGATGCCGTGGCCGCCTACAGTGATGCCGATATCGACACCTGGGTTGCAACGGAAAACTACACGGATCTGGCTCCCAGGCTGCGCAAAAGCGAGTGGCGCGGTTACATACCTGATCTGAAGGATCTTCATCTGGGCGCGGATGCCTTCGACGGTGAGGGTTTTGCCCTGGACGGCAGCGGTTGGGTTGCCTTCAACTACAAACCGCTGCCCAGCACCTTCTGGCCGCTCAACGGCGCCACCGATGACGTGATGATCCGCCTGCCTGCCGTTTTTCGCGAATCCCGGGAGTTGTACCGTCTCAACCTGGCCTTGTTGGAAGCGGCGATCAAAGATCTGGCCGAAATCACCGTCAACCCGGTCGATGAGACCGCTTTGAACATCGACCTGGACGGCGACGGTCAATTGAGCCGGGCGGTAGTCTTGAAACGCGGTGAAACTTACCTGGGTGCGGCAAGCGATATTCCGGTAACGCCGTTCCTCTACCCCGAGGGCACCGAGTTCCTGCATTCCGTGCGCTACCTGGGCATCACCGAGGACAACCGTATCGTTATCCCGCCGCGCATGAAGGAGCTCCGCTACATGCGCAAGATCCGGTTTTTGAGCCCGGCCGCCCTGGCTCATCGCTACTACACGGAAAAGCGCGAAAAGCAAGCCGGCGAACTACCGCAATTCGTAGCCTTGGAAGATCGCGGTTTCAATAACGGCTTCGGTTGGGAGGTCCTGGGTTTCATCGAGGACAAGGACGGTAAGCTGAGACCGCAAAAATTCGAGGAGAATCTGTTCTGTATGGGCTGCCACGGCACCGTGGGCGCCACCATCGACCAGACCTTTGCTTTTGCTCGCAAGCCCACGGGACCCAAGGGTTGGCGCTACATCGACCTGACGCAACTTCACGATGCGCCGACCCTGGGAGAGGGGAGGGGAGAGATCGCCGCCTACTTCTCCCGAGTAGGCGGCAGTGACGAGTTCCGCCAGAATAAGGAGACCCTGGCCCGGTTCTTCAACCCGGACGGAACGGTGAATCTGAAGGCGGTCGAAAAGGCAAGCTACGCGGAACTGATCACGCCGTCCCCGCAAAGGGCGCGCGCGCTGAACAAGGCATACCGCGTCCTGGTCGAGGAACAAAGCTACGTCTTCGGCCGCGACGCCCACGTAAAACCCATGCGCAACGTCTTCACCAGGATCGATCCGGAAACGGCCCCGGTGTTGGCCCCCGATAAATTCGTCCAGGGCGACCTCAGATTGGACTGGTCCGCAAGCACCAAAAAACGCGATGACCTGTAAGACTAGGACTCAGGTTGTGCCCAATGCTTCCAATTCCTCAACCAGTCTGAAAACAACAGTGGCAATGGATGCCGGGTAGATTGTATTTCCCATAGCGTCGGCCCAAAGTTTCCGCGCGCGGGTTTTTGCTATTTCCCGTTTCGCATCGATCTTATCGAATGGGACATGGTTCTTGTCGAAATCCGGGAGGTAGGTCTTCAGCAGATCTTTTGCTTTCCTCGGAGTGCCTGCTTTTGCATCCTTGGGCATCTCGTAATGCAGCAGAAGCCAGATTTCAAATGCAGGAAAGGAAACGGCTTTGTTGAAAGGGTTTGCTTTCTGAAATTCCTCTCGGCCCAGGTTGTATCGTTGCCTGTCCTGAGGTTCGCAATCATAGATCAACCAGGACTGATCGATAACAATATCCCTTTCCTGCTCCAAGATTTTTTGGGCGGCTAGCCGCAGACGGCGTGGGTCACCCTGTCTTTTTCCCTCGACCACCTGAACTCTTGCAAGCCTTGGCGCAATAGACAGTTTATTTTTCAGGGCTCTGAAGTATTGTGGCTCCGTTTCCTCGCCCTCACAAAAGATATAGATTACTTTTTTCGGTTGTCGGTTTCCCGGTCTTCTCTGCCTTCCCTGGGGCCGTTTCCTTTTTCGACGGCCCATTAGACGGCCTCGTTCAGGATGGGAACCCCACCGTAACGGCCGATCAGATATCCTTTTTCCAGGGCTTCGTCATTGCGCACTTTAAATTCCCAAAGCGAATAGACCCTGGTCGCCCCACGTTTGTCTTTTTGAGTGAGCCAAATCTGGTCCCGTCTCAGGTATCGCTTGTCCAACAGATGGGTTTGGTGGGTGGAAAAAAGGAGTTGGGCCGGGTTTTCTTGTTTGCTTTCCCGGTGGAATATCGCAAGCAGGTGCCGGACCAGATTAGGGTGTAAGCTGGACTCCAATTCGTCGACCACCAAAACGGCGCCCTGTTGAATCGCCTGGTGCAACGGTCCCGATAAGGTGAACAATCGTCGTGTTCCCAAAGATTCCCGGTTGAAGTCGAAAGCAATCATTCCCTCGCCGTCCGAGTTCGGATGATATGCTTTGAGGACCGGCGTGACCAGGCTCCCATGGGCTTTTTTCTTCAATTCATCGAGGAATTGACTCTGTAGTTCTTCAGGTAAATTATCGGCCTGGCTCAATGCTTCGGCCAGGGGTAGTTCTTCCAGCTTTAGCTTGAGGATGCCGGTGTCGGAAGAAACCATGAGATCATTGACGAACTCGCTGTAAGCCGTGTCCTGCTTGAGCTTGTTCATGGCATAGAGCCGTATTTGGAAGGGGTCGGTACGTCCCAGGTCCAAGAATAAGACGTTTTCTCTCAACCATTGGTAGATCGGGGCCAGCAATGGGTGTTTCTCGGTTGCGCCGGCCTTGGAAAGGAACAGGGTGTTGTCATTGGTGCGCTCCTCGGCGACGGTGCGATAGGTCTTGGTACGAACCGCTCGTCCTATCCACACTTTCTCTTCGTCGGGATGACGGTGCAGCCAGGTTTGGCCGCGCGCGGTGGGATAGGCATAGAGCCACTCTTCACGAACGCGATTTTCATCTACCAGAAAACCGTATTGCAGGCGCAGGGGTTTACCCTCGACTGGCGCAAAGAACGTCAGCTCAAATAGACCGGGTTCGGCCTGATTGCTGAAAGCAAAGGGTTCCATACCGGTTGGTTCGTTTTCGGCCAATTTATGCGAGTCGCGGATGAACCGCAGCATAAACCGTAGCGCCGAAAGTAAATTGCTTTTGCCCGAGGCATTGGGTCCATACAAAACCAGCGACTTCAAAAGGCGTTGCGGCTTGGGTTCAGGAGTCATGAACACATAGTCCGGGTTTTCAATAGTCTTGGCAGTTCCCGCGGCAAAGTCAAGGACCTGCTCTTCCAGGATCGATCGAAAGTTGGCAACTCGAAACGTTACAATCATGCTATCTCCTGGTGTTTTGTGGGCTAAATCCACGCAAAATACATTATACGTGATTAAAAACCTGCCGTAAATCAAACCTTGGAAAGCGATCGGTCTCCAGGCCTTTGTCCGGTCCGATGCGTTCCGGCCCCGGGACCCATTGCTCTTCGATCTCCCCCTATGCCCGACACGCCCTTCGGGTTTACAATAAAACGGGGACCAAAATACAACCACGGATGGAGCGCCGATGCCCGAGAGCAAGGTATACGATCTTTTTATCGCCGGAGCCGGACCGGCAGGCACCGCGGCGACCTTGCGCGCCCGGGAACTGGGTTTGCAGGTGATACTCACCGACATGGACGATGTCATGGCGCGAGTCCGTGATTACGGCCCGGTCCTTTCTGAAAACACGGAGGACATCCATGCCGATCGATTCCCCAAGGGCGGCGAATGGATAGACGGTTTGCGTTTCACCCCCGCGGAACTACCCACCCTGGTCGCTGCCTATAAAAAGCTGATCGCCGTGTCGGGAGCGGCCTGTCGCATCGGTTTGGAGTTGACCGGCATTCGCCGGCGCTTGGACGGCAGTTACGAACTGACCTGCTGGGACCACACCATCCGCGAGGAACGTACGAAACACGCGCGCTTCGTCTTATTGACGCTGGGTCGCGGCATGCCTTATTGCCTGGACATCCCCGGCGATACCGGCGATATCGCCCGGCAACTGCTGCATGCGGGCGCCTTCACGGGCAGGCCCGTTTGTGTGCTCGGCGCGGGCACAACCGCTGCCGAAACCGTGATCGCCGTTTCCCGGGCCAAACGTGCCTCCGGTGACGCCGGCAAGGTCTACTGGTCTCATCGCGGCGCCCACCTTCCCCGTATTCCCAAGGCTCTATCCGAGACCTTTTACGAAGCCTACGTGGGTAACGGCAATATCGCCTTTCTTCACGGCAGCGAACCGCTGGCAGTGTTGCATCCGGTTCGTGGCGAGAAACTGCTTTTATTGCGCACCGACTTGCGCTTCATGGAGGGACGTCCCAATGAAGGCGCCTATATGGAGTTCCCCGTCGGCGACGTCATCGCCTGCTTGGGCGAGGAGATTCCCGAAACCCTGCTCAAAGCGCTGGGCATCCCTTTGGTTAACGGCGGCGCGGGTAATCGCCGGCGTCTGGTTGTAACGCCGGAGGGAGAAACGGTGCGGCCCGGTATCTTCCTCGCGGGTTCCCTGCTTTGTCCGGGCTACCTGGAGGCTCGCGACTTCGAAGACGACCCGGCGGGATTCCTGGAGAGGGAACGGCCGGACGGGATTATCGAAGCCTTACACGGCGGTGTCGCCGTCGCGGAGGTGATCGGCGCCCGCCTGTCCGGTGAAATCAGCCTGGATACGCCCGGAACATCGCCGGTTGCCGTGGCGTCGACTGGAACAGATGCGGGCGAATTACGTTTGGTCCGTGTTTCACAGACCGGCGCTCGCGGGGAGGTTTTTACCCTTCAAACCGGCGGCGCCACCACGCTGGGCCGCCGCGGCTGCGATATCAATTTTGCCGATGACGACCAACTCTCCGATCACCATGCCACCGTCGTCCGGCTCAATAAAGGTTACGTGCTGCGCGACGAGAACAGTTGGACCGGGGTCTTCTGCCGCCTGGCGCCCGCCGCGGCTACTCCGGTCAAGGAGGGTTCCCTGTTGCGCCTGGGCCGCCAGTTCCTGCTGTTGGGTGAGGAGGCAGGGGGCTACATCGTTTCGCATTACGACAACCAGGGGCAGGAGAAGGGACGCTATCCCTTGAGAGAAAGAGCGCTGGTTTTCGGCAGCGATGCGCCCAATACCCTGAGTTCCAACGACAACACCCTCTCCGGTAGACACCTGGTGATCTTCTCGAAAGAGAGCGGCATGGTGGTGCGTGACCTGGATAGTGAAAGCGGGTCCTATCTGCGGGTACTCGGCCAAATGGATTTGCAGCACGGCGATTGTTTCACCATCGGCAACCAGTCTCTTATGTTCCTGGAACACCGGGAGCCGATCGAAGAACAGGAGGTGGAACCGGAAGGCGTTCCCGTCAAGACCGGCGATCCGTCGATCACCTTTTCCGGTACGGGGGTTACCATCCCGGTTACGGCCGGCCGCTATATCCTCGACGTTGCCCAGGAAAACAACATATGGATCCGTTCAGAATGCAAATCCGGCGTTTGCGGTAGCGATCCCCTGCGCATCGTCAGCGGCGGCGAATACCTCTATCCGCCGCCGGGAGAAACTGAAAAAGAGACCCTGGAGGCTCTATGCGGTCAGGATTCCAAAACCTGTCGCCTGGCCTGCCGTTGCCGAATCTACGGCCCGGTCGTCGTGGAACTCATCGATTCGTAGCGAGAAAAGCAGATTCGAATGAGGGCCGCGAACCGCCGGTGTGTGTGCTCCCCAACTTCAAATCATTCCATGGGTAACGTTTTGCTTTTCACGACCGTACGCAACATGCTAGCGTGTTGGACGGAGGTGCTCATGACCGCAACACTGTATTACCTGCATGGCAGGGATTCCTCGCCACAAGGCTTCAGGGCCGAATACCTGCGGAACCATTTTCCCGATATCATCGCGCCCGAGTTGAAACCCGATGTCATCGAGCGTCGGGCGGTTATCGATCCGCTGATCAAGCCGGAGGCCGTGTTGATCGGTTCCTCGATGGGCGGAATGACCGCCCTTGATTTTGTAGGTCGTTTCCCCGAAAAGGTAAAGGCCATGGTGCTGCTGGCGCCCGCCGTGGGTTTTACCGACCCCGCTTTCCAAACACCTGAAATTCTGGCTTTTGTCAACAATCTGGTCGTTCCGCCGGGTGTGCCCGCTACCGTCATCGCCGCCCTCGGGGACGAAGTCATTCCTCTTGCTTCCATCAAGGCGCTGGTCAGTCGGTCCAAGGGCGCCGAAATCGTTTATCACGAGGTCGACGATACCCATAGCCTCCGCGGCCGGGCCTGTTTGGACCTGATGACTGAGGCAGCTCGAGGCTACATGCTTTAAAGCAGTTGGACGCACACCTCTTTCCACAATAGTGTGCTTTAAACTCTAAGCGCTGCCGTTTTTCGACGGGGTTAACTTGACTGCTTGCAGCGTGATGTAGATTTTTTAGCAACATACTACCGAATTGGTCGATAACCCGAGAAGGTAACAAAAAGCTGATGCACGGATGCATCTGCATTGGAAAAGGATTTCCGCTATGAAAATTATCAGTTCGTCTATTGCGTTGGATAGCCGGAGGGCATATCTCCAACACCAGGAATCGCGTGAGAGCTTGCGAATTGTCTCGGGAAACAACTCGCTGTCTTACGATTCCTTTGAAAGTTCCACTGTTTTCGAAGGTAGCCGGGAATTGACCATCGGTCGCCTGGCCCAAGATACCGTCGACTTGAG
>JAAUYB010076001.1_pt1 | contig 70375 bp, 62 predicted proteins | sample 7278071 | NCBI WGS metagenome assembly JAAUYB01 (sample SAMN14350121, study PRJNA611818) | marine sediment metagenome | isolation source: surface marine sediment (1.8m) | place: French Polynesia: Moorea | collected 2018-08
ATCAGGGTCTGTTGATCGACCGGGCCAGCTATGACGCCGTGGGCGGCTATCCCGATTTGCCGCTGATGGAGGATGTGGCGCTGGCCCGTGCCCTGCGCGGACGGTTGCGCGCCTTGCCTGTGACCGTGATCACCAGTGCAGAAAAATACCAACGCCAAGGCTGGATCCTGCGCGGGGCGCGCAATCTGGGCACGTTGATGCGGTACCTTCTCGGGGCCGATCCCGAGGCTTTGGCGGAACGGTACAGGCGCTAGAGGCTATTCGTTCTCAAACTGCAGCTGGTAAAGCTCTGCATAGGCGCCGCCGCGTGCCAGTAGATCGTCATGTGTGCCTTCCTCGACGACGCGGCCGTGGTCCATCACAACGATCTTGTCGGCGTTGCGCACGGTCGAGAGGCGGTGCGCGATGACCAGCGTTGTGCGGCCTTGCGACAGCTCTTCTAGAGCGGTTTGCACCACCGCCTCGGACTGCGCATCCAGCGCCGAGGTCGCCTCATCCAAGAGCAGGATCGGCGTGTCACGCAGCACCGCGCGGGCAATCGCCACGCGCTGACGCTGCCCACCTGAGAGGTTCGACCCGCGCGGCCCGGCAGGGGCGTCGAGCCCGCTATCGAGGCGGGGCAGGAAGTCACTGACATGCGCCGCGACAAGGGCCGCCTCTAACTGCGCATCGCTGACATCTTCGCGGTCCAGCAGGATGTTTTCACGCAGGGATTCGTCAAACAGCAGAGCCTCCTGGCTGACGACCGAGATCAGCCCGCGCAGATCCTTCAGCGCCATCTGATCCACATGCACCCCGCCGACGCTCACCTCGCCGCTGTCGGGATCAACCAACCGCGCCAGCAGGTTGAAAACGGTGGATTTGCCGGCGCCGGAAGCACCCACCAAAGCAGTGGTCTTGCCCGCCTCAGCGGTGAAACTCACGCCGCGTAGCACGGGTGCCTCGCCGTAGTTCAGATGCACGTCCTGCAAAGCCACCTGCGGCACGCCGTCGGGAGGGGGCAACGGCGTATTGGGATCAACCAGCTTGGGCGGAGTGCCCAGCATTTCCTTGATCCGCTCGATACTGGCGGCCGCCACCTGCCAGACACCGCTGATCGTGCCCAGCCGGCGCAGCGGCTCAAACGCCAACCCAATCGCGGTGAAGAACGCCATGAAATCGCCAACCGTCTTTTCACCCGACAGGATTTCCGACCCGCCGTAATAGAGCACCCCCATAAACCCGATGCCCGACATGATATCGATCAGCCCGGGGATCGACGCCTGTCCCAGCATCGACCGGGTCTCCACCTCGATCCGCCGTTTCGTCAGGTCGCCGTAGCGCCGCGCCTGGTAGCGCTCGAGCCGGTTGAGTTTCACCGGCGTGATGCCATGGAAAATCTCGTTCAGGCGCGACGACAGGCTCGCCGCGATGTCCCGTGCCTCGCGCGCATTGCCACGGACAAAGCGCTGCAAAAACGTCGCCGGACCAATCAGCAACGGCGCGCCCACCAAAGCGACCAGCGTCCAGAGCCAGTCGATATAGATCGCCACCGCAAAGAGCGAAATCAGCGCCACCACATCCCGCCCCGCGCCTGTCACCAGCGTGTTCCAGACCTTGGCGATGCTGTTCACATCGCCCTCGACCCGCTGGATCAGATAGCCTGGCCCGTGCAGCTGGTGAAAGCTGTTGTCGAGTCGCATGACGTGGTTCAAGAGATCCAGCCGTATGTCGCGGATCGTCTTTTGCGAGATGCGGGTCAGCAGCACCTTTTGAATAATACTGGCCACCGCGCGCACGATAAAGATGCCCATGATCGCCGCACCCACCCAGACCAGCGCATCGCCATTGCCGCCGACAAAGACATCGTCGAACATCGGCTTCATCATGTAGCTGAGCAGGCCGAACATCGACCCTTCGATCGCCATGAACACCATCGCCACGGCCATCGGCCCCAGATAGCGCTTGAGGTAGTTGCGCCAGAGCCAGCGGAAGAGCTGCGGCTGAGGGGGTTTCGGCGTGCTCATTTCTTGCGCGCCACCAGTTTCGCCGCGGTCTGATCGGGCGTGTGTTTGCCGTCAAACCCTTCCTGCATCTCGTTGGCGCGGTATTCGGTGCGGATCCACTCTTCGAAAGAGATCTCCCCCTGCGCCAGCCGCGCCTCATAGACGTGCAGCACATAGTCCTGCACGCCCGTGGCGGTGATCTCGAGGTGGATGTATTTCAACCCTAGCTGCTTGCGCGCCTCTTGCACGCTGCGTCCCTCGAACACCATCAGGTACAAAGCTGCCACAAACCCCGCCCGATCCGCGCCGGACTTGCAGTGAAAGACAAATGGCTTTTCCGCGTCGCGCAGCGCCTCGATCACCGCGAGGATGGCCTTGCGCGGGGCGGCCTTACGCGCCCAAAGCTTGGCATTGACCAGGGTCAGGCCCAGCTGATCGCAGCTTTCCTTTTCAAAGAGGTAATGCGCGTGCTTATCCTCGCCGCGCAGGTTGATCACCGTCTTGATCCCCATCTGGGCGTATTTTTCGAACCGCGCATGGGTGGGCTGGTTCGACCGCCAGACGCCGGGCGCCACAGGCCAGAAATTGGTCCAGAAGACGCGCAGAAACGCGTGGTCGAACACGTGGTAATGGAGTTTTGACCAGGCCCGGGCGTGCGGCTCGGTGATGTCCGTGCCGAAAGAGTGGCGCAAACGGCGCTCGGCCTCTTCGATGCGGGTCCAGAGTTTCGGCAGCATTCGGGCTCCATTCGGGTCGTGCGCGCGGTGTAGTCGCCACGGGCGGCGCTGGCAAGGTAAGCCGGTGCCGCCCATTGACGCGCGCGGGCTGGCGGTTACTTTGGCCCGCAGCGCCCAATTGCAAGGGCGCCTTTTCAGGAGAGTCGCAGATGTCGCTGGCCCATGGGCGCCCTTATCTGGCCATTCCAGGCCCTTCCGTCATGCCCGAAGCGGTCCTGCGCGCGATGCACCGCGCCGCGCCCAACATCTACGAAGGCGCGCTGCCCGAGATGGTGGCCGGCCTGATGCCCGACCTGCGGTATGTCGCGCAGACCGAAGGTGAGGTGGCGATCTATATCGCCAACGGTCATGGCGCGTGGGAGGCGGCATTGGCCAATACCGTGGCCTCGGGTGAGACGGTGCTGGTGCCGGCGACCGGGCGGTTTGGCCACGGCTGGGCCGACATGGCGCATGGGCTGGGAATCGAAAGCCAGATCATCGATCACGACCGCGGCGCGCCGATTGATCCCGAGCGCGTGCGTGTTGCCTTGGCGGCCGATAAAGGCCAAAAGATCAAGGCGGTGCTGGCGGTGCATGTGGACACCTCAACCTCGGTGCGCAGCGACATCGCGGCCCTGCGGGCGGTACTGGATGAGCTCGGGCACCCGGCGCTGTTGATGGCGGATTGTATCGCTTCGCTAGGCTGTGACCGGTTCGAAATGGACGCCTGGGGCGCGGACATCATGGTGACAGGCTCACAAAAGGGGTTGATGGTGCCGCCGGGGTTGGCGTTTGTCTTTTTCAACGACCGGGCGGCGCAGGCCCGTGCCGGGATGCCGCGGGTGTCGTGGTACTGGGATTGGGCGCCGCGGGCCAATCCGGATGGGTTTTACCAGTATTTTGGGGGTACAGCGCCGACACATCATCTGTATGGCCTGCGCGTCGCGCTGGACATGATCCGCGAAGAGGGGATCGAGGCGATCTGGGCCCGGCACGAGGTTCTGGCCCGCGCGATCTGGACCGCGGTGGAACATTGGGGGCAGGGCGGGCCTTTGCGACTGACGGTGGCCGACCCTGCGCATCGCAGCCACGCGGTCACCGCCTTGCGGATCGGTGCGCCTTACGGCGAACAGTTGCGGCAATGGTCGGATGGCCAGGCCGGGGTGACGTTGGGCATTGGCCTCGGCATGTCGGAGCCGGAAGACCCCCACGGCACGGGCTTTTTCCGCTTTGGTCATATGGGGCATGTGAACGCGCATATGATCCTGGGGCTTGTTGGGACGGTCGAGGCCGGGCTTGACGCGCTGGGCATTCCGCACACGACAGGCGGTGTGACCAAAGCCGCGCAGATCATCGCCGAGGCGACGCGGGATCAGGACTGAAACCGCGCCTCGCGCCGGGCTTTGTTGACCGCAAGCCGGGTAATCAGGTGGTTGAAGAATGCGCCTGCGATGATCACCGCGCCCAGGCCCCAATTCGCCCAGAGCACGGCAAAGAACCACAGCAGATTTACAAAAATCAGCACGAGATTGGCATTAGTATAGTCTTCTACCCGTTTGGGGTGCTGGCTGTTCATCAAACCCTCCACCAAGTGCCGCGTCGCCACATGCTGTGACATAATAGCGCAGTTTTGCCCCCTGTCAGCCTTAGGATGCGCAGGTCTTGGTGAATTTTGCCTTAACTGGCGCAAATTTGCGCAGATCTATACCGAATTTGCTTGCTTGATGGCCTTTGGTAGGGCCTCGGCAAAGACATCGAGATCGCTGGGCGTGCCCGCGCTGACGCGGATGCAGCGGTTTTGCGGGGCGACAAAGGGCATGCGCACAAACACCCCTTCGGCGATCAGCCCATCCAGCACGCGCTTGGCGTAGGCCGCGTCCCGGCCGCAATCGACGGCAACAAAATTCGTGGCAGAGGGCAGGGCGGTGAGGCCGTTCTCTGCCGCGATTTGCGCAATGCGCGTCTTGGCGTCGGTGACAAGCTGCTGGACCTCTTCCAGCCACGTGGTATCGGCCAAGGCCGCCACCGCCGCCGCCTGAGCCGCGCGGTTCATGCCGAAATGGTTGCGGATCTTGTCAAAGGCGCGGATCAGCGGTTGCGCCCCAATGCCATAGCCCACACGCGCACCCGCCAACCCGTATCCCTTTGAAAACGTGCGCAAACGGATCACACGCGGATCTTCCGGATCGATCTGCGGGGCGGTGCCTTGCGGGGCAAACTCGATATAGGCCTCATCGAGCACCAACAGCGTGCCGTCCGGGATTTGATCCAGCGCCTCTTCGATGACGTGGCCTGGATGCCAACTGCCCATCGGATTGTCGGGATTGGCGAAATAGACCAGTTTGGCGTTCAGCTCGGTCGCGCGGGCCAGCAGTGCGGGCAGGTCTTCGGCATCGTCGCGGTACGGCACCTTGTCCAGCACCCCGCCAAAGCCGCTGACATGGTAGTTGAAGGTGGGATAAGCCCCGTCCGACGTGACAACCGCATCCCCCGGTTCGACCAGAAGGCGCACGAGATAACCCAAGAGCCCGTCGATCCCCTCGCCGACAATCACGTTTTCGACAGTGCAGCCCAAATGGTCGGCCAGCGCGTGGCGCAGATCGTGATTGGTGGGGTCGGCGTATTTCCAGATCTCTGACGCCTCATCCTGTAGCGCGGCGATGGCGCGGGGCGAGGGGCCAAAGACGCTCTCATTGGCGCCGAGACGCGCGCGAAAGGCCGCCCCCCGGGCGCGTTCCTGCACCTCGGGTCCGACAAAGGGCACGGTTTCGGGCAGGCGGGCGATCAGGTCGGGATATCTGGGTCCGGTCATGGTCTGCACTATGCGCACGGGTGCTGCAGGCGCAAGCCTTGTGGCGGTGCGGTCGCTTGACTATATGAGAATGGTTCGCAACTGGGGGCGCTTGTTATGCCCAACCTATCCCGCCGCGGATTCCTCGCGGCCACTTTGGCAGCTGGATCGCTGCGCGGCGTGCCGCGCATCGCCCTAAGGGAAAAGCGTGTGCTGACATTGGTTTACGACAAGGCGTTGGGCGCGATGCGCGCCATTGACCGGGTTGTGCCCTGAGCTGGCGCAGGATCCCGCAGCCCGCTAGCGCGTCAGCACCGGGGCTGCGCCGATAAAGCTTTCGTCGCTCAGCGCCTTTACCGCGCAATCGGCCACATCAGCGCGCGAAATCAGGCCCAAGCGCCATTCCGACGGGTCGTGAAGCACCCGGTAGGTCCCCGTCGCGGCACCATTGGTCAGGATCACCGGGCGCAGCAAGGTCCAGTCGAGGTCCGAGGCGCGGATCATCCCCTCTTGCACGGTTTTGTCCTTGTAGGGCTGGCCCAGCACCATGCGATGCCCCAGCCGCTCGATCGCGCTGAAGGCCGAGACGGACTCGCCTGCGCCAATCCCGGTGATGCAGACCAGCCGCCGGATGCCTGCGTCCTGCATGGCCGGGATCAAGAGCGCCGTGGCCTCGGAAAAGAGCGTCACCGGCTGCCAGAGCATCGCGATGCTTTCACGGATACCCAGCGCCAGGATCACCGCGTCGACTCCTTCCAGTGCGCGGGCCACATCCTCGGCCTGGGTCGCGTCGCCGGCAAAGCGCTCGACCCCTGCGGCCTCAGGCACAGTGTCGACATTGCGGGCCATGGCCCGCACCTCATGCCCTGCCGCCACAGCCGCTGTCACACAGGCCTTGCCGATGCCCCGGCTTGCCCCGATCACCAATACCTTCATCCTGCGCCTCTTTTCCGCCGAAACCGCCGTCGCAAAAGACCACATAGCTTGACCCCGTTCCGGCAAAAGGCCAGTTTCGCGCCGAGCATGCCAGAGAGAGGCAAGAAATGCCCCGCACACCCGCCCCCTTTGCCCCGTTTGAGTGGATGATCGCCTGGCGCTATCTGCGTGCCCGGCGGGCCGAGGGTGGTGTCAGCGTGATGACCTGGATCAGCCTCATTGGGATCACTTTGGCGGTGTTTGCGCTGATTGCGACCTTGGCGGTGCGCTCGGGCTTTCGGGCGGAGTTTGTTGACACCATCGTGGGATCGAACGCCCATATCACCGTCTATCACACACAGCGCGTCAACGAGGCCGGGCAAGCGACCCGTACGTTGCCGGACCACGCCGGTATGGCCGCGCGGGTGGCCGAGGTGCCGGGGGTTGTTCGGGTGGCGCCGCTGGTCAAAGGCCAGGTCATGGCCAGCGCCAATGACCGCAACGCCGGGGTCGAGGTGTTTGGCATCGCCGGCGAGGATCTGGCCGACATCACCCGCGTCGCTGACCCAGAGACCGCGCGCGGCAGCCTTGAGATGTTTGATCAGGGGATCGCCATCGGATCAGGCGTGGCGCTGCAACTGGGCGTTGGGCTGGGGGACAGCGTCAAGCTGATTTCCCCCAACGGCGTGCGCACGGCCTTTGGTATCTCGCCGCGCGTCAAGGCCTATGAGATCACCTATATCTTTACCGCCGGGCGCTATGACATCGACCGCACCCGCGTCTACATGCCCTTTGCCGAGGCGCAGCTTTATTTCAACCGCGAAGGGGTGGCGGATGAGCTTGAGGTCATCGTGACCGACCCCGAGGACGTCAACGGCCTTGCCGGCCCGGTGGCCCAGGCGGCGGGGGTCGGCGCGCTGGTCTGGACCTGGCAGGACGCCTCGGGCGGGTTTTTGCGCGCGCTTGAGATCGAGGACAACGTGATGTTCGTGATCCTGTCGGTGCTGGTACTGATCGCGGCGATGAACATCGTGTCGGGCCTGATCATGCTGGTGAAAAACAAGGGCCGCGATATCGGCATCCTGCGAACCATGGGCCTGACCGAAGGCTCGGTCATGCGGGTGTTTTTCATCTGCGGGTCGTTCACCGGGATCATCGGCACAGCGATGGGGGTCGTGCTGGGCTGCGTCTTTGCGATCTATATCGACCCGATCTTTGCCACGGTGAATTACCTTTCAGGTGGCGGCGTCTGGGATCCGGCGGTGCGCGGCATCTACGCCCTGCCGGCCAAGCTGCAGTTGATGGACGTGCTCAGCGCCGTGGCCCTGTCCCTGGGGCTCAGCTTTTTCGTCACGCTCTTTCCCGCCCGCCGTGCGGCACGGCTGAACCCGGTTGAGGCGCTGCGCTATGAGTGACGCCGCCCCCGTTTTGCGCCTTTCGGGTATCACCAAGGCGTATAACCGCGGTCTGCCCTCCGAGGTGCAGGTGCTGCGCGGGGTCGATCTGACGGTGGGCCGGGGCGAGGTTGTGGCTCTGGTCGCACCCTCGGGGGCGGGCAAATCCACGCTTTTGCACATTGCCGGGCTGCTGGATGCGCCAGATGATGGCACGGTCGAGATCGTGGGTGAGCCGATGCAGGGCCGCTCTGACCGACGGCGCACCGCGACCCGTCGCAGCGAGGTCGGCTTTGTCTATCAGTTCCATCACCTGTTGCCCGAGTTCTCGGCGCTGGAGAACATCACCTTGCCGCAATACGCCAATGGCGTTGCCGCGTCCGAGGCCGAGGCGCGGGCGCGTACGCTGCTCGACAGCGTCGGCATAGCTGCGCGCGCTGATCATCGCCCCGCGGCCATGTCGGGTGGCGAACAGCAGCGGGTGGCGTTCTGCCGGGCGATGGCCAACCAGCCGCGCCTGCTCTTGGCGGATGAGCCCACCGGTAACCTCGATCCTGACACCTCGGATCAGGTCTTCAACGCACTGATGACCCTGGTGCGCGACACCGGGCTATCGGCGCTAGTGGCCACCCATAACCTCGAGCTTGCCGCCCGCATGGACCGTCGAGTGCGGCTTGAGGGGGGGATGCTCTTAGCGGCCGACTGACACGCTGCACGCCGACGCGGTTTTGCATGGTTATCTGCGAATTTTCTCCGGTCGCCCGGCGTGACACCCATGTGAGGCGTCCATGTCGATCGCGCTTTTGGTGATACCGATGTCCCTTTTCCTTTGTCGCCGCCGGTGTCCCTGGTGGCAACAAGCTGACCGGCTCCGCGGCCGGCGCCACGCTCGCCGGGCTGACCTAGGTTGTCCCGGCTGACAACTTCGTCTTCATCGACACCACGGCCACCTGCGACGGCACCACCGCGCTTGCGTCAAGTGCTTGAGCAGCCCAAGCCATGCGCCTAGGCTCCGGCGAAACGCGCGCGGAGGTCCCATGCCCATCATCGAAATCTCGCAGATCGAAACGCTGTCGCAGGCGGCGCTGGAACGCCATGGCGCCGCGCCCGGCATTGCGGCGGAAATGGCGCGGGCGATTGCCTGGGCCGAGGCGCGGGATAACCGCATCTGCGGGCTCTATTACCTCGAAAGCTATTGCCAGCAGTTGCAGACCGGACGGGTGCAAGGTCACGCTGCGCCAAAGGTCACCCGCCCGCGCCCGGGCGAGATTTGCGTAGACGCCGCTGATGGTTTTGCCCAACCCGCCTTTGCCGCCGCTTTGCCCGAGGCGCTAGAGGCCGCGCGCGAAAACGGTATCGCCAGTCTCGCCATACACCACGCCCATACCTGCACGGCGCTGGGCTATTTCTGCCAACAGATTGCCGAGGCCGGCGCGCTGGGCCTGGGGCTGACCAACGCGTCGCCCATTGTGGCAGCACCCGGTGGTAAGACGCGCGTCATTGGCACCAATCCGATCTCCTTCGCGGTACCGGACGGGCAGGGCGGGGTGGCGATGATCTTTGATCAATCAACAACCACCGTGGCGCTGGGCCGGATCACCATGGCCAAGGCCGAGGGCGAGCCGATCCCCGAAGGCTGGGCGCTGGATGCCGAGGGCGCCGCGACCACCGACCCGGCAGCCGCTTTGCAAGGCTCATTGACCAGCGCCGGCGGCTACAAGGGCTGGGGGTTCGGCCTGATGGCCGAGATCCTTGCCGCCTGCCTGGCCGGCGGTGTGCTCAGCCGAGATGTCAAACCCTTAAAAGCGCCCGAGGGGGAGCCACACCGTCTCGCGCAGTATTTTGTGCTGATCGATCCGGGTGAGCGCGCGTTTTTCGACCGGATGGCGCAGCTGGCCGAAGTGGTCGCCACCGACCCGGGCAGCCGCATGCCGGGGCAGGGCAAGGTGCCGGCGGATACGGCCGAGGTGCCGGATGCGCTCTGGCAGCAATTGCAGGATCTGGCCGGCGCCTGAACACGCCGTCGCGCAACCGTGAGGTGACGCGCAGGGGCGTCACGCTAGCTCTCGCTCAGCCAATTGTGTGGAGAGCCGCTATGTCCCGTATCCTTGCCTTTCTCCTTGGCCTAGGTCTCGCCCTGCCAGCGGCGGCCAGCCCGATTTCGTTTGATCAGTCGTGGAAACAGCAACGCTTTTCGCTCTTTGCGCAGAACAAATACGGATTTGGCGGGCAGAGCCTGACGCTGGCCTCCAATGGCTCGGTCTCGCTGACCTACCGCAGCCTCGCGCCCGAGCTGTGGTCGCGCCGGGCGGCCAGCTGGTCATGGGCGGTGAGCGAAGGTGTGCCGGCCACCGATCTGCGGCAGAAGGGCGGTGATGACCGCAACCTGGCCCTCTATTTTGTCTTCTTGCCTCAGGCAGAGGCACAAACCCTGCGCAGCGGCAACATCCGGCGCCTGCTGCGGTCAAAGGATGTGCGGGTGCTGGTCTATGTTTGGGGCGGCGATCATGCGCGCGGGTCGATCCTGCCCAGCCCGTATCTTGGCCCGCGGGGCAAGACGGTTGTGCTGCGCCCCTCGGGCACCGGTTCGGCGCGTGAGCGGATCGATCTGGCGGCGGACTATGCGCGGGCCTTTGGCGATAAGCCCGAGGCGCTGGTGGGCCTAGCCGTCTCAGGCGATAGCGACGACACCGACAGCCGCATCCGGGCCAGCATCAGCGGGTTGCGGCTGGAGTGACGTCAGGCGCGTTGGGTCATCCAGACACCCAGCGCCATTAAGGCAATCCCGCCGGCCCGGGTCAATGACAATGGGCTGATACGCGCGCCGAAGAGGCCGAAATGATCAATCGCCGCGGCGCTGATCAGCTGACCCAGCAGCACAAAGAACACCGCGTTGCCGACGCCAAACCGAGGCGCAATCATCGTGATGCTGATCACGTAGAACGCCACCAGCACTCCGCCCAGAAAGAGGTGCTTTGGCGCCTGCGGCAAGCGCGCCAACCCGCCGCCACCCGTGATGGCCCAGACCGACGCGCTGGCGATCAAGGCCACGCAGAACAGCACCATCGCCGCCGCCAGCGGCGAGCCAATCCGCACGCCCAAAGCCGCATTCAGCGCGGCCAAAAGCGGAATGCCGATCCCGGCGGCAAGCATCACAAGGGCATAGTGCAGCATGGTGTGTCCTTTGTTTGCGCGGGCTCAGGCGCCGTCGGGCAGGAACATCGTGGCCGAAGCATGGGCCACGGCGCGGTGATCGGGCAGGCTCTGCAGTTGCGCCTCGGCAAAGATCAGCGCCCGGCCTGCCTTGATCACCCGCGCGGTGCAGCGCAGCGTGTCACCACGCGCCGCAGACAGAAACCGGGTCTCCAGATTGGTGGTCGCCACGAGGCGAAAGGCGCCGAGATGCCCGGCGCTGGCAAAGACCATCGAGGTGTCTGCGAGGGCCGAGATCGCCTGCCCGCAGACCATGCCACCGATGCGGGCAATCTCAGGCGTGACGGGGATGTCGAGCACGGCGGCCTCGGGGCCGATCGAGACAACTTTGGGCGAGAGGGCCAGCACCCAAGGGGCGAAATTGTCCTGCAGCACCTGTTGTGCCTCTTCCGCGTCCTGCATGCGACACCTCCTGACCTCGTGATGCATTAATGACCTTGCGGCGGCCCGCTGTCACGCCTCATGATGCAGATCAAGGATCGGGGCAGCCCGGCGCAGCACGGTAGGGTCTATCAGGCAAGGAGCAGAGCAATGAAGAAATGGACACTTCTCTTGGCATTGGGCTGCGTGGCCTGCGCGCCTGAAGGCGCCAAGTCACCGGGCAAGTTTACCTATGACGGCTATTGCGCCACCTGCCATGGGGCTACGGGGCAGGGCGACGGGCCAATTGCGGCCGATTTGGCTGTGGCGCCTGCCGACCTGACGCAGCTGAGTGCGATGAATGGCGGCACCTTCCCGACCGAGGACGTGTTAACCAAGATCTACGGCTATCCCGGGCGCTATCACCAGGCGATCATGCCGGAGTTCGGCCCGGTGCTGGAAGGCGCCAAGACCGATTGGACATCGCCCTCGGGTGAGGTGATCGCAACCCCGGTCGCGCTGCTGGAACTGGTGACCTATCTTGAGACGCTGCAGGAATAGGGCTTGCACGGGCGGGGCGGGCTTGCCACCAAGAGGACATTGGACGGAGGATCAAGGATGATGCGTGCGACAGTTCTGAGCCTTGCGGCTTTGACCGTTCTTTGGGCCTGCGCTGAGGCAGAAATGCCGGTGGCGAGCGATGGCCGGGCTTTGTTCATGGAGAACTGCGCGGTGTGTCATGGGGCCGATGCAAAGGGTGAAGGGCCGATGGCGCGCGCAATGTCCGAACCGCCGGCAAACCTGACGCTGATCGCGGTGCGCAATGGCGACACGTTTCCGCGCGCGAGGATGCTGTCGGTCATCGACGGTTATGCAAAGTCCGATATGGACGGGCCGGACATGCCGGAATTCGGCGCCTTGCTGGAGGGTGATCTGATCCCGCTCGACACCGGCGATGGAATTCTGACGCCGACGCCACGCAAGCTGGTGGCTCTGCTGGAATACCTGGAATCGATCCAGGCCACGCGGTAACGATTAGGCAGCGACGGCCCGGCGCACCATGTTCCAATAGATGTCCTGCACGTCCGCCGAGGAAAGCCGCCCACCCGCGCGGTACCAGGTGTTCACACCGGTCAGCATGGCAATCACGGCAAAGGTCGCGAGCCGCGTATCGGGCACCGCAAACTCCGCCGCCGCAGTGCCGTCACGCAGGATGGTTTCCAGCTCATCCTCATAGGTCCGCCGCAGCGCCTCGATCTCATCGAAATTCGCGGGCTCGAGGTTCCGCAGCTCCATATATGAGATGAACACCGCCTCGGGCCGGTCGAGGTGAAAGGCGATGTGAAAGCGTACGAATTCCTCTAGCCGCGCCATCGGGGTCGTGGCCGTGGCATGCGCCGCGCGCTGGGCCAGCAGCTCGTCCATATGGCCTTTCAGCAGCGAAAACAGCAGCGTCTGCTTGTCGCTGGTGTAGTTATAGAGCGCACCGACCTGCACCCCCACCTCCCCCGCGATCTTGCGCATCGACACCGCCGCATAACCGTGGCGCGCAAAGAGCCTAAGGGCGGTGTCGCGCACCTTGGGGCCGGTGATATCGGAATGGGAACCTGCGGTACGCGCCATGGCAATATGATTATATGAACATACGTTCAAATCAAGGCCCGCGCTTGCCCCCGGCGCCCGTGTGCGGCAAGACTGGATCAGCCCAAGTCTATCGGAGCGATCATGCGCCGCCGCGCCGTCTTTGCCTTTCTGCTGGCCCTTTGCGCCTGCACGCAGTTCCCCGAGCTGGACGCGACCCAGACACCGGGGGTTGCCCAGGCGCCTTATCCGCGTTTGCTGCCGCTGGACGGGCTTTTGGTTGGGCCTGTGGCCACAGCCACGCCTGCGGTGGTCGCCGGGATCGAAGGGCGCGTCGCGGCCTTGCGGGCGCGGGCCGACCGGCTGCGCGGGCCTGTTGTGCCGGCCCGCATCAAGGCGCGGATGCGCCGCGGGGTGACCGGCCCGCTTTGAAGCATGCGTCAGCGGTGACGCGCCGCCCGTCAAAACCCTCAAGGCTCATTGCACAAAGCTGCGGTTGTCGCTAATCGGGCAGGGACGTTTTGCAACCAAAGGAGCCCCGCGATGACCAAACCTCTGCGCCTTGGAATTGCGGGTCTGGGCACCGTGGGGGCAGGCGTTCTCAAGATCGTCCGGCAAAAGGCAAACGCGCTGACCCAGCGCAGCGGTCGCCCGATCGAGGTTGTCGCCGTGTCGGCGCGCAACCGCGACAAGGATCGCGGCGTGCCGCTGACAAGTTATGGCTGGGAGGATGACCCGGTCACGCTCGCCACCCGCGATGATGTCGACATCTTTGTCGAACTGATGGGCGGCAGCGACGGCCCGGCCAAGGCCGCAACCGAGGCCGCGTTGAAGGCCGGCAAAGACGTGGTGACCGCCAACAAGGCGCTTCTGGCGCATCATGGTCAGGATCTGGCGGCTTTGGCTGAGGCCAACGGGTCGGTCCTGCGGTTCGAGGCGGCGGTCGCTGGCGGCATCCCGGTGATCAAGGCGCTGACCGAGGGGCTGGCCGGCAATGACATCACCCGCGTCATGGGCGTGATGAATGGCACCTGCAACTACATCCTCACCCGGATGGAGGATGGCGGGCTGAGCTACGAAGAGGCGTTTGACGAGGCCGACGATCTGGGCTTTCTCGAGGCTGATCCGCAGCTAGATGTGGGCGGCATCGATGCCGGGCACAAACTGTCGCTGCTGGCCTCGATTGCCTATGGCACGCAAGTGGCCTTTGACGCGGTCGAGCTGGAAGGCATCGGCCAGGTCACCATCGAAGACATCCGCCAGGCCGCCGATATGGGCTACCGGATCAAGCTTTTGGGCGTCAGCCGGATGACGGGCCGGGGGCTCGAACAATCCATGGCACCCTGCCTGGTGCCCGCCACCTCGCCGCTGGGGCAGTTGCAGGGCGGCACAAATATGGTGGTGATCGAAGGCGACCAGGTGGGCCAGATCGTCATGCGCGGCGCCGGCGCAGGCGAAGGCCCAACCGCCAGTGCCGTGATGGGCGACGTGATGGATATCGCCCGCGGACTGCGGGTGACAACCTTTGGCCAGCCGGCCTCCAGCCTCGTAGCGGCGACGTCCGCCAAGGCGACGACGCCCGCGGCCTACTACATGCGGCTGGCGCTTCTGGACAAACCCGGGGCACTCGCCAAGGTGGCCACGGTGCTGGGTGAGGCGGGGGTCTCTATCGACCGGATGCGCCAATACCAGCACGCCGCCGACACCGCGCCAGTGCTGATCGTGACGCACAAGACCACGCGGGCCGCCCTCGACACCGCCATCGGCGGCATGGCCGATACCGGCGTGGTGTCTGGTGAACCGGTGGCGCTGCGAATCGAAGAAGTCTGAGTCGCGCATCGGTTGTGCCGCCGATTAACCATCCCTTAACCACAATCCGCCGGAAACGCCGTCTTTCTGTTTCCGTTTGGGCATGTATGCCCGCAACATGCCCGATTTGACACAAATTGAGGCCGAATTCCGGCGGCTTTCTCTTCGCTGTCACGAGTTTTGCGTTTGCCAGTGCCTGTTGCCGCATCCGATCTGCCCGGATGCGCCGTACCGAGGAGACTGCCAATGCCCAGCGAAGCGACCGCTGCCGACCCGCAACGCCACACCAAGCCGAATGAGGCCGCCGCCGATGCGCAGGCGCAGGCTGTGGCGCAAGTCGGGAGCCCTTTGGACGACTCGCTGCAGGGTGGTGTTGCGGACGATACGCTGGTTGGGCGCCAGGGCGACGATACGCTGATTGGGGATGCCGGGGATGATCTGCTGAAGGCCAGTCAAGGTATGGATCTGGCTGAGGGCGGCGCTGGCAACGATACGGTTCGCGGCGGCCGGGACGACGATCGTCTCTCGGGTGGTGAAGGTGATGACATGGTCATTGGCGGGCGCGGGGCGGACGTGATCCTCGGCGGTGCCGGCAATGACACGCTGCGCGGTGGCCAGGATGACGACAATATGGACGGCGGGGCAGGGGATGATCTGATATCGGGCGGTAAAGGTGCCGATACGCTGATGGGCGGCGAGGGCAACGACTTCTTGCGCGGTGGACAGGACAATGATTGGCTGGCTGGGGAAGACGGCCATGACAGGGTGAACGGCGGGCAAGGCGCCGACACCCTGTTCGGCGGCACCGGCAGCGACACGCTGCGCGGTGGCCGCGATGATGATCGCCTGGAAGGTGGCGCCGACGATGACCGGCTTGTTGGCGGTGAAGGTGAAGACACCGCCGCCTTCGGCGGCTCGGTCTTTGACGTCACCTGGGCGGGCAAGCTTGGCCATCGGATGACGGTGACAGATGAGGCTGGCGACGGTGGCACCGACACGCTCAACAAGATCGAGGTCTTGGAGTTCGACGACTATACCCTTTATTTCTTTGACGAAAATGCGCCTTTGGTGATGTCGCCGGAGGAGGAGGTTGACCGAGCGCTCGCCGAGGGTGTTGCCGAAGAAGAGGGTGATTTCTTTGAGGATGATGGCGGTACGCTGACCCTCTCTGCCTTTGATTTCGACGGCGGTACGCCAGAGCTTTCCGAGGCGACGGTCGCCGGGGCGGGGACACTGACCCTGACCGGCACGTCGCAAAACGACGCCAGTGACATGGCGGAAGGCCGCGACTTTGCCCTGCAATTCGACCCCGGCGATGCCTACCAGTCCCTTGCCGAAGGCCAGACGGCCGAAGAAACGGTCACCGCAGTCATTGCCGACGGCCAGGGCAACACCACCACGCACACCCAGACCATCACCATCCACGGCCAGAACGACGCGCCCGAATTCACCGAAGACGCGGGCACCGCTCAGGTGACAGAGGATGATGTGCTGGAGGCCACCGGGGCTGTCACCGCCAGTGACGTCGATGACGGCGACACGGTCAGCTACGGCATCGAAGGCGGTGGTGAAGGCATCTACGGCACGCTCAGCGTCGACGAAGACGGCGTCTGGACCTACACGCTCGACAACGCGGACGAGGCTGTCCAGACGCTGTTGGAGGGCGAGTCGGCGGTCGACAGTTTTGTCATCACCGCCACGGACAGCGCGGGCGCCAGCGACAGCTATGCCCTCGATGTGACGGTCAACGGCACGGGGGAACAGGTCACGCTGGATTTCGAGGATTTGGAGGTCGAGGTTGGCGCGCTGATGCCCGTGCCCGAGGGCTATGGCGGGTTCGAATGGTCGACCACGGCCACCGTGCTGGAAACCGACGAGTTCCGCGGTGGCGAAGGCACGCCGTATCAAACCGGCGCCACCAGCGGCGACAATGTGGTGCTGAACGCCAATTCGGCTGACATCGTGATGACGCGGGACGAGGCGTTTGATCTGGAAAGCGCCAGCTTCATCTCGACCTCACGCGAGGGGATGGAACTGACTGCCACGGGCTATCTGGATGGCGAAGTCACCGGCTCGCAGACCTTCATCCTGTCCACCACCGAGGTCACCGAGGCGGATTTCGACGATGACATCTTTGACGAGGTCGATGAGGTGCATTTCTCAACCGATTTCTCGTCTTTGGGTCGCTTTGTGATGGACGACCTGTACTTCATCCTCTGAAGATTTGCCGGGTTTACGGTGAAAACACGGGCCATTCGGAAGCGCATGCTGCCCTAAGGCGCAGTGTGAGCGCTGACAGTTGTCCGCGGACCTTGCCCCGAAGGGCAGGGACGCGTTAGACGGCGGGGAGAGCTATTTTCAAGGACGCCCGCGATGACCCACACCCCGACCGATTTCAATGACCGCATGCTGTCTCTGGGCCTGGCACGGGTGGCCGAACAAGCCGCCATTGCGTCCGCTGACCTGATTGGGCGCGGCGATGAAAAGGCCGCTGACCAGGCGGCGGTCAATGCGATGCGCGAACAGCTTAACCTTCTCGATATCAACGGGGTGGTGGTCATCGGCGAGGGCGAACGCGACGAGGCCCCGATGCTCTATATCGGCGAAGAGGTCGGCACCGGCGATGGCCCCGGTGTAGATATCGCGCTTGATCCGCTCGAAGGCACCACGTTGACCGCCAAGGACATGCCCAACGCGCTGACCGTGATCGCCATGGGTCCACGCGGGTCGATGCTGCATGCCCCGGATGTCTACATGGACAAGCTCGCCATCGGCCCGGGTTATCCCGACGGCGTGGTGACGCTGGATATGGGCCCGGCCGAACGGGTTCAAGCGCTGGCCAAGGCCAAGGGCTGCGACACGCGTGGGATCACCGTCTGTATCCTGGAACGGCCGCGCCATACCGAGATCATCGACGCGGTGCGCGAAACCGGCGCCGCGATCCGCCTGATCACTGATGGCGACGTGGCGGGCGTGATGCATTGCGCCGAGCCTGAGATCACCGGCATCGACATGTATATGGGCTCGGGCGGCGCACCCGAAGGGGTGCTGGCCGCGGCGGCGCTGAAATGCATGGGCGGGCAGATGTTCGGCCGGTTGCTGTTTCGCAACGATGATGAACGGGGCCGGGCTGCCAAGGCCGGGATCACCGACCTCGACCGGATCTATACCCGCGACGAGATGGTGACCGATCACGTGATCTTTGCCGCCACCGGGGTGACCAACGGCTCGATCCTGCCGGGGATCAAGCGTGAGATCGGCTGGCTGACCACGGAAACCATCCTGATGCGCTCGAAAACCGGATCGGTGCGGCGCATGGTCTATCGCAATCCAAGCCTCTGACGGGGTTTGGGGCTCTGCCCCGTCTTTGCCTTTGGCAAGGACTCCCCGAGGTGTTTTTGAACCAGAGAAGGGCCGGACTTGGTGAGCTTTCTTGGCGTCAACAGTAGCCTGACCGGGCGACGCTGGGTGGGACCCGGGGCCGAGGTTGCCCGGCGCGCGCAGGCCATGGAGCAGCAAACCGGCCTGGCGCCGTCGCTCTGCGCCGTGCTGGCCCGGCTGGAGGTGCCGGCCGAGGAGGTGCAGGCCTATCTCGACCCCAAGCTGCGGGACCTGCTGCCTGACCCGCGTACCGTGCTGGATATGGAACGGGCAGCGGCGCGGCTGTTGCAGGTCGTTGCGCAGCGGGAACGCGTTGCCGTCTTTGCCGATTACGATGTGGATGGCGGCGCCTCGGCGGCGTTGCTGATCGACTGGTTTCGCCAGCAGGGCATCCGGGCCACGCTCTATGTGCCGGACCGGATCGACGAAGGTTATGGCCCCAATCCCACGGCCATGGCGGACCTCGCGGCGCGGCACGACCTGATCGTCTGCGTCGATTGCGGGACGTTGTCCCATGAGGCGATCGCGGCTGCCAAGGGCGCCGAGGTTGTTGTACTCGACCACCATTTGGGCGGTGAAACCTTGCCCGATGCGCTGGCCGTGGTGAACCCGAACCGGCAAGACGAAACCGGCGATCTGGCGCATCTCTGTGCGGCGGCGGTGGTATTCTTGGTGCTGGTCGAATGCGGCCGGCAGGCGCGGGAGGCGGGTCGGCCAAGCCCGGATCTGATGGCCATGTTAGATCTGGTTGCGTTGGCGACCGTGGCAGATGTGGTGCCCCTGAAGGGTGTGAACCGCGCCTTTGTCCGGCAGGGGCTGAAGGTGATGGCGCAACGGCAGCGGGCCGGATTGGTGGCGCTGGCGGATGTGGCGCGGCTGGATGCAGCGCCGACACCCTATCACCTGGGCTTTGTGCTCGGGCCGCGGGTCAATGCCGGCGGGCGCATCGGCCAGGCCGATCTGGGTGCGCGGCTATTGTCGAGTGACAACGCGGCCGAGGCGCAGGCCATGGCCGAACGGCTTGAACAGCTCAACACCGAACGGCGGGAGATCGAGGCCGCGGTGCGGGCCGCGGCGTTGGCGCAGGCCGAAGAGCGCGGGCTCGACGCGCCGCTCGTTTGGGCGGCGGGTGAGGGCTGGCATCCCGGCGTGGTCGGCATAGTTGCTTCGCGCCTGAAAGAGCTGACCAATCGCCCGTCCGTGGTGATCGGGCTGGAGGGTGATGAGGGCAAGGGCTCCGGTCGGTCGGTCAGCGGGGTTGATCTGGGCGCGTCCGTGCAGCGCCTGGCGGCGGCAGGCCTGCTGCTCAAGGGCGGTGGCCACCGCATGGCCGCGGGCCTGACCGTGGCGCGAGACGGGCTTGAGCCGGCCATGGCGCGGCTGTCTGAGCTTTTGGCACGGCAGGGCGCAGGCGACGGAGGCGCGGCCGATCTGCGCCTGGACGCGGTGCTAATGCCAGGGGCGGCCACCGCCGAGTTGATCGATGAGTTGGAGCGTGCTGGCCCCTTCGGCCAAGGCGCGCGAGCGCCGCGCTTTGCCATTCCCGACGCCCGGATCAGCTTTGCCCGCGAGGTGGGTACCGGGCATCTCAAGATCGGCTGCGATGACGGGCTTGGGGGGCGGCTGGACGGGATCTGCTTTGGCGCCTTCGACGGACCGTTGGGCCAGGCGCTTTCGCAACATGGCGGCAAGCGATTCCACCTCGCCGGGCGGCTGGAGATCAATGAATGGAACGGCCGCCGAAGCGCACAACTGCGCCTCGAAGACGCTGCGCCGGCGTCGGACAACGACTGAGGCCAAGCTCGCAACCAGCTGGCTCCATTGATGAAATCACACTCAAAATGGCGCAGTGTTGGCCAGCAAAATGCGCAAACATGACAATGCATTTTCCACTTGCAAGCCCGCAGCGCATTGCCTAGAACGCACCCCACGCCAAGGCATGGCCCGTTCGTCTATCGGTTAGGACGCCAGGTTTTCAACCTGGAAAGAGGGGTTCGATTCCCCTACGGGCTGCCACCTTTCCTGCGCAGAACAGAATGGGTCGCGGAAGCACTAAATCACTCCGCTCACTATCTTTCCCGGTTTCGCAGGTCTTTTGCGACCCAAACTTGTAATGCGGTGCTCAATAGCCTGGTGGTTGGTCCAGCGTACGGCTGGGCAGCAGGTGCAAACGTGGCGAACTGCTGTTGTCGCATGTTGCTTGTGCAGGAAATGGGTCGTATGGGCGTTTGTGATGACCCTGTAATTTCCAGCGCAGGGGGCTCGAAAGCAAAAGACGCAATGGTGCAAGGAAGATGCAAGTACACCGGCATGCGAGTATTTCCGTAGCTCCGATGATGGATTGGACTGACAGGCATTGTCGGTACCTGCATCGGCTACTGTCGCGGAATGCGTTGCTTTATACCGAGATGGTCACGGCGCCTGCGTTGGTGCGGGGTGGGGCTTTGCATTTGTTGGCGTATAACCCTGAAGAGCATCCTGTCGCTTTGCAGTTGGGTGGGTATGATCCAATGGAACTTGCGCAGGCGGCGCGGCTCGGGGCGCAGGCGGGGTATGATGAGATCAACCTCAATTGCGGCTGCCCGTCGGATCGCGTGCAATCGGGCACGTTTGGGGCGGTGCTGATGAAGACGCCCGCGCTGGTGGCCGAGTGTGTGCGGGCGATGCGCGATGCGGTAGATGTGGATGTCACCGTGAAGTGCCGCATCGGCGTCGATGACCAGGACCCCGAAGAGGTATTGCCCGAGTTCCTTGCGCAGATCGTGGCGGCGGGCTGTGAAAGGGTGACGATCCACGCGCGTAAGGCGTGGTTGCAGGGGCTGAGCCCGAAGGAGAACCGCGATATTCCGCCGCTTGACTATGATCTGGTGCAGCGGATGAAGCAGCTTTTCCCGCATCTGCACATCTCGATCAATGGCGGGGTGGAGAGCCTGGCAGAGGCGCAAGACTTGCTGGATAGCGGCCTGGATGGGGTGATGATCGGGCGCGCGGCCTATCATCGGCCGTGGGATATCCTGGCTGATGCGGACAAGGCGATCTGGGGCGAGGACGGCGCGCCGCAGGCGCCTGAGGACATCGCGCGGGCCATGTTGCCTTATATCGAGCGGCACCTGGCGCAGGGTGGTAAGCTGCATCAGGTCACCCGGCATATGCTGGGGCTCTTTGCCGGACGTCCGGGGGCGCGGCATTGGCGGCGCGCCTTGTCCGTGCAAGCGAACCGCCCCGGCGCCGGGCCAGAGATTGTCGAGGACGCGCTGGCGCAGATGCAGGCGGCGGCAGCTTGAGTGCTTGTAGTGCTGTTTGCAGCGGGTCGCCGGAAGTACGCCGTGTAGGCGGGGCAGGGGTGGCATGGACCTGAGCGCACTTGAAACGCGTGGCTGGATACGGTTTCCGGTCGATCCGGCGGTGCTGGCCTGGGCGCAGGCAGCGCGGGAGGCGGGCAGGGTGGTTTTGGCTGACCCGGAGATGCGAGCGCAATGGCTGCAATGTGAAGGCACCTGGTTTGTCGGCGTCGATGCCTTGCCGACGGCACCGGATGGCAGCATAGGTGGCGTTCCGCTGGGCGGGGCGGTGATTGAGGCTTTAGGAGCGTTGCCGCCGCTGCACCCGGCGCAGCTGTCCATCACCTTTCCCGGCTACCCGCGCCCGCGCGCCGGCGAAAGCGCGGCCGCGTTTCGCTACCGTCAGCGCCGCGACGCGGCGCATGTGGATGGGATCACCGCAGAAGGCCCTGATCGCAGGCGGTTTTTGACCGAACCGCATGCCTTTATCCTGGGTCTGCCGCTGACCGAAACCGCGGGTGATGCCAGCCCGCTGGTGGTGTGGGATGGCAGCCCGGGGATCATCCGCGACGGGCTTGCGCCGTTGCTGCAGGGTGTCCCGCCTGAGCACTGGCCATCGGTCGACCTGACCGAGGCGTATCAGGCCGCGCGTCGGCGCTGTTTCGACAGCTGTGAGCGCCTCACCCTGCCAGCGCAACCCGGAGAGGCCTTGTTGGTGCACCGCGCCTGTCTGCACGGGGTTGCGCCCTGGGACCCCGGGGCGACGGCGCCAGCAGACGGCCGGATGATCGCCTATTTCCGGCCGCTGATGGCAGAGCGCGCCGCGTGGCTTTCGCCTGACGCCCTTCCGGCCTAACCAGACTCGCGCGAAGCGCACAAACGGACATCTTCCAAAGGTTGAATGGATTGATCCTGAGTTGCGTTCAATTGTGTCGAAATCAAGGCATTGTTGCGCAAACCGATGAAATCACGGATTTTTCTTGGCGATTAACCATGGTTAATGAATAGTCGAGGCATTCATCCTTGGGGGATTTGCGATGTTTTGGCTGCTGACTCTTTTGCCATGGCTCTTGATTGGTGCGCTGGTGGGGGTCAGCGACGATGACGATGATGACAGCGGCTCTGGTGGTGGCGGCGGTGGAGGCGGCGGCGGAGACCCCGATCCTGATCCCGTCGACAACGAACCAACCACCCGGAATGATCAGCTCGAGCTCGACGAAAGCAACAACCTGCTCTTTGCGCTCAGCGGCGCCGACCTGGTCTATGCGCGTGGCGGCGATGACGACGTCTATGGCAATGGCGGCAATGACACGCTGCATGGCGGGCAGGGGGATGACACTCTGCACGGCAACCTGGGCGAAGACCGCCTGCTTGGCGAAGATGGCGATGACGATCTGCGTGGCGGCGCCAATAGCGACCGGCTGATCGGCGGCGAAGGCGACGACATCCTGACGGGCATGGACGGAGACGACTCTCTGTTTGGTCAAAACGGGAATGACACGCTGGATGGCGGCACCGGTGATGACGAACTGTGGGGCGGGTCGGAAAATGACCTGCTCGACGGCGGCGAGGGCGATGACACGATTGATGGCGAGCAGGGCATGGATACGCTGGTGGGTGGCGCCGGGGATGACCTGATCCGATCTGACAACGGCGGCGATTCCATCGATGGCGGTGATGGCGACGATACGATCACCGTGAACACCTTCAGCTCGCTGGAAACCGGGGACAGCACCATTCTTGGCGGCGAAGGTGACGATTCAATCAGCGGCTCGCTGGAGAATGACCTGATCGACGCGGGTGACGGCAACGACACGGTTGACGGATCCACGGGCAGCGACGAGATCTTGGGCGGCGCGGGCGACGATCAACTGAGCGGAGGGCTTGGCGCCGACGAAATCTCGGCTGGCGCAGGCAACGATGTCGTGGACGGAAGCTTTGGCGCCGACCAGATCTCCGGAGGCGAAGGCGACGACTCACTGGACGGGGCCGATGGCGACGATACGATTGACGGCGGCAGCGGCAACGACACGATCACCGGCTATAGCGGTCTCGTCTCGTATTCCGGCGGGGCAGGCGACGATTTCATCAACTACGAGCCCCTGACGTTTGAAGATTATTTCGACACCGAGCAAGCGTTCTTGTCCGAATACAATTCTGCGAGGATTGACGGCGGCGATGGCGACGACACGATCCAAGTTAACGATGGCGCCTCAATTTTCTTCGACGGCGGCGCGGGTGAAGACATTGTCAACGTGTTCAGCGACAGCAACTTTGCCTTCGGCTCATCTGTCTCTATGCCTGACTTCACCCCGGGCGAGGACGTGATCGTTTTCAATGTCCCGGCCTCTGATCTGGCCGATGCCAGCGTCGTGGTCACCCCGTCATTCTTCTCCGGTTTCGACATTGACCTCATCATCGACGGAGACGTGGCCAGCTCTGTCAGTACCGAAGTCGAACCGGGCGCCGGCGACATCGTCCTGCAGGCGGCAAGTTGAGTTTAAGACGCGCGGCCGAACAGCTGCGCACCTCGTCGCCGCGGAATGCCGGCAGATGTCCGCAATCCGATATGGCGCGTTAGGTTTGGTGCGTAACCGTATGAAATTATGGCGCTCTTGTTGGGAGCGTTTGTGATTGAAAAAGAGAATGTGGTGAACCCAGGGGAATTGCGATGATTTGGCTGCTGACACTTTTACCGTGGCTTTTGATTGGCGCGGTCATCGGACTCACTGACGACGATGACGACAGCGGCTCCGGCGGTGGTGGCGGTGGCGGCGGGGGCGGTCCTGATCCGGACGATAACGAACCGACGCCGGGTGATGACCAGCTCGAGCTCGACGACAGCAACAACCTTCTCTTTGCGCTCAGCGGTGCCGACCTCGTTTATGCCCGCGGTGGCGATGACGACATCCATGGCAATGGTGGCAACGACACGCTGCGTGGCGGCGAGGGGGACGACACCTTGCGCGGCAATCTTGGCGATGACCGCTTGCTCGGCGACGATGGCGAAGACGAACTGCTGGGGGGCTCCGGCGATGACCGGCTGATTGGCGGCGAGGGTGATGATGGGCTCTTTGGAGCGGATGGCGCCGATGCGCTCTTTGGGGAGGCAGGCAGCGACACGCTGCAGGGTGAGGCCGGCAACGATACGTTGGATGGCGGCGATGGCGATGACGCGCTTTCAGGCGGTGATGACGACGATTCGCTGTTGGGCGAGGCGGGCGATGACACGCTGGCTGGGGGGTCTGGCGATGATATCCTGTTTGGTTTCACCGGGGACGACGAGATCCTAGGTGGCGATGGTGACGATGAACTCGCCGGCGGCGACGGCGCGGATGAGCTTTTGGGCGGACCGGGGTCGGATTTGCTCGATGGCGATGAGGGAGATGACCTGCTGTCCGGGGGCGATGGCGATGACCGTTTTTTCAAGTCCGATTTTGGCACGGACACCATGAACGGTGGCGCCGGCGATGACTTTTTCCTGCCCCGTGAAGGTGACGTGGTGATCGACGGCGGCCCCGGAAACGACGAAATCGACCTGGTCGAGATTTCGACCGGGTCGCTCGAGGTAACCGGCGGAGCAGGCAACGATTCGATCTACATGGCCATGTTCAGCGAGGAAGAGGCGCAACTCTCAGGCGGCGCCGATGATGACCTGATCTTTGCCGGACCACGCTCGACAGCCGATGGCGGCCCTGGCGACGATGATCTGCACATTCTCGGCACGGCTATCGGCGGCGAAGGCGAGGACGATTTCTTTGTGCGGGTCGATCTTTCGGTCATTGATGATGTGGCGGCGCCGGAGATCCTCGATTTCACAATCGGCGAGGACATGCTGATGGTTGTGTGGTTCGACGACGCAGATGTCAGCGTCACCTCTGGACCGCCCGACGCGTCTGGCATCGTCGAAAACACGGTGACGGTGACGGACGACGGCGAAACTGTGGCCGAGTTCACGGTGTTTGCAGATGGGGCTTTGACCAGCGCCGATGTCAGTCTGGTCGATCGGTCAGAGGTGGCCGAGCCGCGCTTCCCGCTTAGCGCTTAGCGCTTAAGCCGGGCGGCGCGGCCGCCGCGCCGCTGGGTCAGCAGGCTCTTGCGGTTTGGCAGGTCAGCCATGACCTCGCGCCGGTCCTCGGGTGACATCTTGGACCAGCGGGTGATTTCGTCGATGCTGCGCAAACAGCCAGTGCACAGCCGGGCCGCGGGATGTACGACACAGATTTTCACGCAGGGGCTTTCGATCTCATCTCGCTGCCAGATGTCGTCTTTCATGCCTGTCCCTTTTGCTCTGCGTCGGCCGCGATGTGCCTCAGACGGTCCAACGCTCCCTGCAATATATACGAAGCGGCGACGTGGTCTATGACCTCTGCGCGACGTTTGCGTGTCGTATCCGCCTCCAAAAGGGCGCGTTCTGCTGCCACCGTCGACAGGCGTTCGTCCCAAAACCCGATCGGGCCGTCCCAGAGCCGGGCAAAGTTGCGCGCAAAAGCACGGGTGGATTGGCAGCGCGGGCCTTCTGACCCGTCCATGTTGCGCGGCAGGCCGAGGATCAACCCGGCGATGTCACGTTCGGCCAGGATCTCTTGCAGCCGCGCGGCATCCAGCGTGAATTTCCGCCGTTTGATCGTCTCGAGCGGCGTGGCCACGCTGCGAAACCCGTCCGACACCGCGACTCCGATGGTCTTGTCCCCAAGGTCGAGCCCGGCCAGCGCGCGCATCGGCGGCAAGTCGGCGGCAAAGCCCTGAAGATCCTCGTGGATCATGTTGCGCATCCTGGACGGACCGCGCGCGTCACTGCGCCACCCCGGCGCGCCGCGCGCCTTCGCGCACCAGTTCAAGCGCCTCGGCATTGTCGGCAAACACCTCTTGCGCATTGGCCCAGATCGCTGCGGCCTGATCGGTGTTGCCCAGCACGCCATAGGCCGCGATCAGCCGTGCCCAGTCGGCCGGGGGCCCACCTTCGGTCGCCAGACGGTCCGACAGGTTCGCCACCATGCCCTGGATCATCGCCTGACGGTCTTCTTCGCTCATCTCGCTGGCGGCGTCGATATCGGCCTGCGACGGGCCACGCGGCGGCTCCGCTTCGGGCATGGTGAAGTTGGGTACCCCGGCGCGATAGGCCATCTCTTCGATCTGTTCGCGGATCGGCGGGATCCAGGGCGCATCCCCCGGGCCTTCGCTCAGCAGCCGATCCCACATCCGAAAGGCCACGTCCGGCCGCCCGGTCTGGGCCATCATCAACCCGCCGTAATAGCGTGCCACGCCGTTCTGCGGATCGCGCGCCAAGGCCTCTTCCAAAGCGGCCTGCGCCTCGGGCGACACATAGCCGCCGGCGGCAAGGATCATCATGTCCGCCAGATCGGCGAAATCCTTCGCCGTCGCCTCGGCGCCTTTCAGCACGACAATCCGTTCCTGCGCGGCATAAGCCGCCTGGAAATTGCCCAGCGACGCCTCGGACCGCGCCAGCAGGGTGAAACCTTGCAGATCATCGGGCCGCTCGGTCACGGCCTCGCGCAGCTTGACCACCAGCTCCATGTATTCGTCGGGGATCTCTGCCGGGGCCGTGGCGGGCAACTGCGCCTCGGCCTCGGCCTGCGAGGGGCGGTCGTCGCGTGCTTCTGCCGCGCGGGCGATCCGCGTCTGCAAGGGCAGGTCGCCATAGCCCGGCGCGCCAATTGCGCTGTAAAGCCAAAACCCGCCGCCCAGAACCACAGCCACCATCACCGCCGCCATCACCATCGCCGCCCCTTGCGGCTGCGCTGCCCCCGCCGCCTCGGTCTGCGCCTTGGCATCGGCGGTGAGGATCCGGCGCGACACCTCGGTGCGCAGGCGTTCCGCCTCTTCCGGCACGATGGACCCCTTGGCGGCATCCCGTTCAATCTCGGCCAGCTGATCGCGATAGACCTGCAGATCGAACGCTTCGGCCGGCCCGGTATCCCGCCGTCCCCGCAACAGCGCCAGCACCAGCAGCGCCGACACCGCCGCCCCCAAAAGCCCGGTCAAAACCCAAAAGGTGGTCATCGTCTCTCCCGTCGAAACCTGCCTTTCATGTAAAGCCGCAAGGCGCGGGAAAAAAGGGCAAAACCCCAGATGTCGCAACTGCGCTGATTTGTGACGGTTGTGATCGGCGCCCGGATCGTGCTGAGGTCCAAAAAGACGTCCAGAAACGGGACCCGGATTCGACCGATATGAAACGCTATTCTGCCTTTGCCATCGCCCGCGAAGCGCTCCGCAATCACACCGGTTGGGATCGCGCCTGGCGCAAGGCGCAGCCCAAGAACCGCTATGACGTGGTGATCATCGGCGCCGGCGGGCATGGGCTGGCCACCGCCTATTACCTCGGCAAGAATTTCGGCATCACCAATGTGGCGGTGCTGGAGAAAGGCTGGCTCGGCGGCGGCAATACCGGGCGCAACACCACGATCATCCGCTCGAACTACCTGCAGGATCCCTCGGCCGCGATCTACGAGAAATCCCGCTCGCTGTATGAAACCCTCAGTCAGGATCTGAACTACAACATCATGTTCAGCCCGCGCGGCGTGATGATGCTGGCGCAAACCCAGCACGAGGTCCGCGGCTACCTGCGCACCGCCCACGCCAACGCCCTGCAAGGCGTCAAAACCGAGTTCATCCCGCCCAAGCGGGTGAAAGAGATCTGCCCGATCATTAATCTCGACGGCCCCCGCTACCCGGTGCTGGGCGCCCTCTGGCAGGACCGCGCCGGCACCGCGCGCCATGACGCCGTGGCCTGGGGCTATGCCCGGGCCTGCTCCGACATGGGTATGGACATCATCCAGAAATGTGAGGTCACCGGCATCCGGCAAGAGGGCGGCACCGTCAAAGGGGTGACCACCACCAAGGGTGACATCGACTGCGAAAAGCTGGGCATCGTCGTCGCGGGCCATTCCGGTGTGCTGGCTGACATGGCGGGCTTCCGCCTGCCCATCGAAAGTGTCGCCCTGCAGGCGCTGGTCTCCGAACCGATCAAGCCGGTGATGGACTGCGTTGTCATGGCCAACACCGTGCACGGCTATATGAGCCAGTCCGACAAGGGTGAGATGGTCATCGGCGGCGGCGCCGACGGCTACAACAACTACACCCAGCGCGGGTCGTTCCACCACGTCGAGGAAACCGTCCGCGCGCTGGTCGAAACCTTCCCGATGATCTCCCGCCTGAAAATGCTGCGCTGGTGGGGTGGGATTGTCGACATGACAGGCGACCGCTCGCCGATCCTTTCAAAAACCCCTTTGGAGAACTGCTTCATCAACTGCGGCTGGGGCACGGGTGGCTTCAAAGCCATCCCCGGCTCCGGCTGGGGCTTTGCCGAACTGATGGCCAAAGGCCACTCGCCTTTGACCGAAGAATTCGCGCTCACCCGCTTCCGCGAAGGCAAATTCATCGACGAAAGCGTCGCTGCGGGGGTGGCGCATTGATGAGGTTGCCGAGGCCAATACGACGACAAATAACACTTACGCACGTTTTGCTTGGCGTGTCGGCAGTGTTGGGAGTATTCCTCATAGCCCTGCTTGTTGCCAGCTTCAGTTGGCGTGCGGACTTAACGGGAAGACTCGGCGCTTTGTTGGTTGCATGCGGCGTGCTTCTGTTCGCGGTTCAAAATCATCTTTATAATCGTTGGCTTGAAATTGCTCGTGATAGCGGCGTTGTTAATCCTCGAAACCAGCTTGTAATAATTGAAAAAGCCGAAATGGAATGGGCTTTCAAAGACTTTGTCGTTCCCGCGGGAGAAGGAAGCGACGAGCTTGCAAAAACGCTGGGTAAAGAAGCGCTCAAACAACTTACGACTTTGAATTTTTTGATGAGAATTATTGAGCTGGTTTTCTTGGCATGTGGAACGTTGGTGTGGGGTTTCGGTGATTTGGCAAATTGCGCTTACAACAACAAAGGGTGGACACCATGCTAACCCTCCAATGCCCCTATTGCGGCGTCATGGCCGAGGAAACCGAACTCCACGCCGGTGGCGAGGCGCATCTGACGCGCTACGGCCCGGGTTCCGAGGATCAAGACTTCGAATCCTACCTCTTCAAACGCGAAAACCCCAAGGGGGTGCATTTCGAACGCTGGCGGCACGTCAATGGCTGCGGCAAGTGGTTCCACGCCGCACGCTGCACCGTGACGCTCGAGGTTTTCGGCACCTATCCCGCCCAGACCACCGAGCCGCCGCAAGACATCAAGGACACCATCACCGCCAAGCGCCCCGGCTGGTCATTGAGGAACCTCACATGATCCTTCATCTTGCCAAAAAACTCCGGGGTCCGGGGCAGCGCCCCGGATGTCTGCCACTCCGACAAAGGCCTGACACATGAGCACCCGTCTCGCCACTGGCGGCCGCCTGACCGACCGCGACATCCAGGTGAAATTCACCTTCAACGGCAAGCATTTCCGCGGCTTTGCCGGCGACACGCTGGCCTCGGCGCTGCTGGCCAATGACCAGATGGTGATGGGCCGCAGCTTCAAATACCACCGCCCGCGCGGTCCTGTCGCCTCGGGCGCCGAGGAACCCAACGCGCTGGTGAACCTCGGCAAAGGGGTACATCACGAACCCAACCAGCGCGCCACCACGACCGAGCTCTTCGACGGCCTCGCCGCCACCAGCCAGAACCACTGGCCCAGCCTGGAATTCGACATCGGTGCCATCAACAGCCAGCTCAGCCGCTTTCTGCCGGCAGGGTTTTATTACAAGATGTTCATCCATCCCCGCCCGCTGTGGAAACACGTCTATGAGCCGTTTATCCGCCAGTCAGCAGGCCTGGGCCGGGCGCCCCACGCCGAAACCCGCGATCCCGACACTTACGAGCATTTCTACGCTTTCACCGACGTTCTGGTGGTTGGCGGCGGGGTGGCCGGCTTGCAGGCGGCCAAAGCCGCCGCGCTCTCGGGGGCCAAGGTGCTGCTGATCGAACAGACCGCGCATTGGGGCGGCCGCGCACCGGTCGATGGCGGTGAAATCGACGGTATGACACCCGAGGCCTGGGTGGATCAGACCCTCGCTGAACTCGCGGCGATGGACAACGTCCACCTACGCACCCGCTGCATGGGGGCGGGGGTCTATGACCACGGTTATGTGCTGGGCTACGAACGCCTGACAGACCACGCGCCTGCCAAAGACACCCCGCGCCACCGGCTTTGGCGTATCCGGGCTAAGCAGGTGATCACCGCCACCGGCGCCATCGAACGCCCCTTGTCCTTTGCCGGCAACGACATCCCCGGGGTCATGCTCGCCTCCGCCATCCGCGACTACGTGGTGAATTACGGCGTCTCACTCGGCGACCGCACGGTAGTGGTGACCAACAACGACGACGCCTACCGCACTGCGCTTCTGCTCAAGAGCGTTGGCCTCGACGTGCCCGCCATCATCGACGCCCGCCCCGAAGGCGGCGGCGATCTGATGCAGGAGGCGATCGCGCAGGGCATCCGCGTCGAAAAGGGCCGCGCGATTGGCAAGGTCAAAGGCTCCAAACGCGTGACCGGCGTGACGCTTTGTTCGCAAGCCGGCGAAGGTGGGCTGCTGGACGAGATCGCCTGTGACGCGGTCGCCATGTCCGGCGGCTGGTCCCCGGTGGTACATCTCTGGTCCCATTGCGGCGGCAAGCTGACTTGGGACGACGAACAGGCTTTCTTCCGGCCCGACCTGGACAAGGCTCCGATCAGCCATGACGGCGCGCCGTTTGTAACCTGCGCCGGCGCCGCCAATGGCCATATCCACCTGAGCCACACTCTGCAAGACGCTGATACCGCTGGACAATCTGCCGCCCAAGCCGCTGGCTTCAAACCCAAGAAAAGCCAAGCGCCGCAAGCAACAGCGCAAGACGAAGCGCCCCTGGTGCCGATCTGGCTGATGCCGCAAGGCGCGGGCTACGGGCTGCGCAGCAAGGCGTGGCTCGACTACCAGAACGACGTCAAGGTCAGCGACGTGCAACTGGCGGCACAAGAGGGCTTTGAATCGGTCGAACACGCCAAGCGCTATACCACGCTTGGCATGGCCACCGATCAGGGGAAGCTCAGCAATATCAATGGTCTCGCCACGCTTTCTCATGCTCTGGGCGAGGATATCCCGCAGGTCGGCACCACCACTTTCCGGCCGCCTTACACGCCGATCTCGATGGGCGCCATTGCCGGTGAAGCGCGGGGTGAGGTCTTTCAGCCGATCCGACAGACTCCGATGCATGACTGGCACGCCGAGAACGGCGCCTATTGGGAGCCAGTGGGCCATTGGCGGCGGCCCTATTGCTTTCAGCAAAGCGGCGAAAGCGTCGAGCAGGCGGTGCATCGTGAGGTCATGGCCACGCGTGACAGCCTTGGTCTGTTGGACGCGTCGACCCTCGGCAAGATCATCGTCAAAGGCCCCGATGCCGGCCGGTTCCTCGACATGCTCTACACCAACATGATGAGCACTCTGAAACCGGGCAAATGCCGTTACGGGCTGATGAGCACCGAAAATGGCTTTCTCACCGATGACGGTGTGGTGGCGCGGATCGATGAGGATACCTGGCTTTGCCATACCACCACCGGCGGTGCCGACCGGATCCATGCGCATATGGAGGAGTGGCTGCAGACCGAATGGTGGGACTGGAAGGTCTGGACCGTCAATGTCACTGAACAATATGCTCAGATCGCCGTGGTTGGACCCAATGCCCGTAAGCTTCTGGAAAAGCTGGGTGGGATGGATGTCAGCGCCGACGCTTTGCCTTTCATGGGCTGGGCGGATGGCGAGCTGGGCGGCTTTCCCTGCCGCGTCTACCGCATCTCGTTCTCGGGTGAGCTGAGCTATGAGATTGCCGTGCCCGCCAGCCTGGGCCGCGCGTTCTGGGACCGGCTGCGGGAGGATGGCGCCGAGTGGAACGCCACGCCCTATGGCACCGAGGCGCTGCACATCATGCGGGCCGAAAAGGGCTTTATTATGATCGGGGATGAAACCGATGGCACGGTGATCCCGCAGGATCTGGGGCTCGATTGGGCGATCTCGAAGAAGAAAGACGACTACCTGGGCAAACGCGCGCAAGAGCGCAGCCATATGACCGACCCGGACCGGTGGAAGCTGGTGGGGCTGGAGACGCTGGATGGCAGCGTCTTACCAGATGGTGCCTACGCGATTGCCAGCGGCAAAAACGCCAATGGCCAGCGCAACACGCAAGGGCGGGTGACCTCCACCTACCATTCGCCAACGCTGAACAAGGGCATCGCCATGGGGCTGGTGTTGCATGGCCCCGACCGGATGGGTGAGGTGATCGAGTTCAACACCACGGCGGGTGGTACGGTGAAAGCTAAGATCGTCAGCCCGATCTTCTATGACCCCGATGGGGAGAAGCAGAATGTCTAATGCAGTCAGTGCCTTGCAGGGCTCAACTTATGACGGCGTGGTGCGGGTGGAGGAGATCGGCCTGCAAGGCATGATCACCCTGCGCGCCGATCTGGGGGAGAAACCCATCGCCACAGCGCTGAAATCAGTCTGCGGCACCAAGATGCCCGGCCAGCGCGGGATCGAGAGCAAAGGCGATATCTCTGCGCTCTGGATGTCGCCCGACGAGCTGATGCTGCTCTGCCCCTATGACGCCGCCAATGACGTGGCCGCAAAGCTGACCACCAAGCTGGCCAAGACGCATGCGCTGGTTGTGAACGTGTCGGACGCTCGCGCCAGTTTCAGACTACAAGGCGCCGGCCTGCGCGAAGTGATTGCCAAGCTCGCGCCCGTCGACATGGCGCCCGACCAATTCGGCATAGGCGAGGTGCGGCGCACGCGATTTGCCCAGGCCGCCGCCGCGTTTTGGCTGACCGATGACGAGACGGCGCAGATCTTCTGCTTCCGCTCCGTGGCACCTTACATGTTCAACCTGCTGAGCACCGTGTCGCGCCCAGGGACCGAGGTGGGCTACTTCTGAACCACGGGCCCAAACGCCTACACGGCACTATCCGGCGGCCCAAGCCTTGACCTTGGCCCGGCCAAGCGACAGGTATAGCCGCAGACACACGCTATCAACGAGGGGTATAACGATGGCTTTCTCACTTCCCGATCTTCCCTATGCGCATGACGCGCTGGCCTCCAAGGGCATGAGCCAGGAGACGCTGGAATACCACCATGACATTCACCACAAGGCCTATGTCGACAACGGCAACAAGCTGATTGCCGGCACCGAATGGGAAGGCAAGTCGGTCGAAGAGATCGTCAAAGGCACCTATCAGGCCGGCGCCGTGGCACAGAACGGCATCTTCAACAACGCCTCGCAGCATTGGAACCATGCGCAGTTCTGGGAGATGATGGGCCCGGGTGCGGCCGGCATGCCCGGTGAGTTGGAATCGCGCCTGCGTGACGCGTTTGGGTCGGTCGACAAGTTCAAGGAAGAGTTCTCGGCCGCAGGGGCCGGCCAGTTCGGTTCGGGTTGGGCCTGGCTGGTGGTCGACACCGATGGCACGCTGAAGGTGACCAAAACGGAAAACGGCGTGAACCCGCTCTGCTTTGATCAGACAGCGCTTTTGGGTTGCGATGTGTGGGAGCACTCCTACTACATCGATTTCCGCAACAAGCGTCCGGCGTATCTCGCCAACTTCCTCGACAATCTGGTCAACTGGGAAAACGTGGCAGAGCGTCTGGCCTCGGCCTAAGCCGGCCAAGACGTCGCGGAGTTACCCCGCATGGCCCTGCAGCGCGTGTTGCAGGGCCTTTTTGTTGCGCGCATGGCGCCAGATCATCCGGCTGGCGCGCTTCTTTTCGATGAAATGCCGGGCCGGGGCGGGCTTGTGGCCAAAGAGCGCGCGGTATTCCTCGGCTACGGGTTGGGGCAGGGTGGCAAGTGCCTGTTTTCCTGGGAAAAAGCTTTCGCTCAGGCAGCCTTCGGCACAGATCACCTGATGCCGGGCAAAGACCAGGTGGATATAGACCAGTGGCTCTAAGGGGCGTAATTGCGTCACCGCTGGCAGGTTCATCAGTTTGCGGGCCGGGATCAGCGCCTCCTCCGCGCCGGTCATGCGACGGACAATCGGCCCGCTCACAAGGATGCGGTGCTGCGGGGAGACCAGCAGGTCGCGCGCCGGGATGCCCGGGCCCAAAGCGCCGCGCCCGATGCGGATCGGGCGCAGGTTGGGGTGGCGGTCCATCTCGTCCACGCTGATCCACCGACTGTTGATCCGTTTCAAGGGTTGCAGACCGTGGTCACGGGTCCAGATGTGATCACCATGTTTCAGCTTTTCGACCGGCTCCAGCCCCGTGGCCGTCGCGATCCGAGTGCCACCGGCAAAACACGCAACGCTGACGTTGTTACCGTTGAGGTCCGAGAGCTGGGTGTCCGCGAGGATGACAAACCCCCCGCCACTTGCCGCAGGTAGCGTGCCTTGGGACAGGTTGATCACCACGTCGCCGTTAACGTTCTCCACAGCCGCGTTCAGCACGTCGTTGAAGGTGTCGAAGAAGCGCGACAGGTCGACTTCGTCCACGCCGGGCTCAAAATCGACAATCAGGTCTTTCTCGCCGTTCCCGAAACTGACTCCGGAGAAAAAATCCGCCCCGGCACCGCCGAACAGCGCGTCTTCGCCCGCGCCGCCGTCGAGCGTATCGTCCCCATCACCGCCACGCAGTGTGTCACTGCCAGCGCGGCCCAGGATGCTGTCATCGCCGCCGCCGCCATCCAGCGAGTCGTCATTGGCGCCGCCATAGATGTTTTCGTGAAAGAACTCGCCCTGCACGGTCGTAAAACTCGACCCAAGGCTTTGCCCGGCCATGATCGTCATCCGGGCAAAATCATCCGCGGTGCGGGCATCGGTCCCCGAGAGCCCTTCGATCGTCGCCGCCAACTCGGCGTAATGCGGGGCGAAGGCGGTGGATTCGACGTAGTTGGCGTCAAACAAGGTGCCGGGATTGTCGACCACAAGCTCACGCGCAACGGTACCGATCGCGTAGGTCTCGGCCACGCCGTCCCCATCAGCGTCAAAATCCAGAAACGTGCCACCGCCGCTCATCCCGCCCAGCACGTCGGCATCCTCGATGGTGAAATACCCACCGACATCGCCGTTCACCGTCTGGCTGGTATAGCCCAAAAGCGTGCCAGTGGTTTCGTGTAACTGGCCGTTCTGCCCGTTCAAAGAGTTGGACCCGCTGGGATAGCCGGTGATGGTGACCGGCCCCGAGAGGTCATTTGCGTCCATCGCAATTAGCAGCGGCACCGACGGGCCGTCATAGAACTCGCCATTGCTCAGCCGATCCCCCACATGCATCGACATGTCGAACCCGGCATAGACAAAATCCCCGGTGCCATCGCCGTTCAGATCTTCGAGATAGGCGTCCCAGAGCGCGCTATCGGCGGGCAGGGTGAAGTCGTATTCCGTGGTCCCGTGCTGTTCCCCTTCGCCCACCAGGCTACGCTGGCCGATGGCGTTGCTGTTGCCACCGGGCGTGGGCACGTGGTTGGCACTGAAATAGATCCCACCCCCGATGTGAAAGCCGGAAAACTTCACATCGACCGACGCAAGATGCTCGAGCTCAGACGAATTGGGATCGACGAGGCTTGGGGCCATGTCAGGTCTCTCGATTACAGCAGCGATGGAGGCGCAGGGGCAGCTGGCGCCTATCGGGCCACTGCTAGCGGCGCAGTTTGGCGGAATTTGGGCAAGACGCGGGCTTGAACAGGCCAAGGGTGCCCGCTAGGCGTGGCGGGCGGAGGCGATGATGGATCAGGCACGCAGCAGTATTCTGGCGATGGTGGCGGCCTGCGCAATCTGGGGCTTGTCGCCGCTCTATTACAAGCTGCTCAGTCACGTGCCCGCCGGCGATATCCTGGCGCATCGCACGATCTGGTCCTTGTTCTTCTTTGCCGGCGTTTTGGCGTTTCAGGGTCGGCTGAGCGCCTTGCGGGCGCCGCTTGGGTCGGCGCGGGCCATTGGCTTCACGCTGCTGGCGGCGGTGATGATCTCGGCCAACTGGTTTCTGTTTATCCTGTCGGTCCTGATCGACCGGATCACCGAGGCCTCCTTGGGCTATTATGTCTATCCCCTGGTGGCGGTGCTCTTTGGCGTGCTGTTGTTTGGCGAGCGGCTGGGGCTGGTGCAGTGGCTCGCCGTGGCTTTGGCCGCCTTGGCGGTGATCATCCTGACCCTCGGCCTGGGCACGCCGCCCTGGATTGCTCTGGTGTTGGCGACGACCTTTGGCGTCTACACGGTGGTCAAGAAACGCCTCGCGGTCGGGCCGGTGGTGTCGGTCGCGGCCGAAGTTCTGGTGCTGACCCCGCTGGCGCTCATTTGGCTCTTTCTCTGGCGCGGGGCAGACGCGGCGCATTGGGGGGCGGACCTTGCCACTTGGGCGCTCTTGATGGGATCAGGCGTGATGACGGCGCTGCCGCTCATCCTCTTTTCCCGCGCGGCCCAAGGTGCCCGCATGGCGACCGTGGGGCTTTTGCAATACATCAACCCGACGCTGCAGTTTTTGTGCGCCGTGGTGATCTTTGGCGAACCGTTCGGCGTCGTACAGGCGGTGACCTTTGGGCTGATCTGGCTGGCGTTGGTGCTCTATTCGGTGGCTGGGTTGCGTCAGGACAGGGCGCGGCGCAGGATGTCGCAAACCTCGGCTGCTGACGACCCGGTCTGAACGAAGTCGAGCAGCGACGCCTCGGCAAAACCCTGGTGCACCACGTGATCGAGCAGCCCCTGCAACGGCGCCCAATAGCCGTTCACATCCATCAGCACGATCGGCTTGTTGTGCAGGCCCAGCTGGCGCCAGGTCAGCACCTCGAAAAACTCATCGAGCGACCCCGCGCCGCCCGGCATCACAACGATCGCATCGGCATTCATCACCATAACCTTTTTGCGTTCATGCATGGTTTCAGTCACGATAAACTTGGTCAGGTCGGTCTTGCCAACCTCCCATTGCAGCAGATGCGTCGGGATCACGCCAAAGGTCTCGGCGCCGGCGTCCTGCGCACTGCGGGCCACCACGCCCATCAGGCCAACGTCACCCGCGCCGTAAACCAGCCGCCAGCCCTGATGCGCCAGCGCCAGGCCAAGCGCTTCGGCCTCAGCGGTAAAGGCCGGATCAGCCCCGGAGCGTGAGCCGCAATAGACACAGACGGATTTTTGCGACATGCCAAGGTCCTTGATGGGGTGAAAGCGCTTTTGACCCGTGATAGCGCGCTTGATATACAGCGGCAACTGCGCATCCCGGGTCATATTGGGATGTGTCGATGGGGGAACTGAATGAAGAAATCCAGGCTTTTCGCGATACTGGCCGCGGCGAGTGGGGCTGCGGTCGTGGCTGTCGCTATGGCAACCGAGACGCTGGATTTCGACTGGCTGCTCGGGCACGGGGTTGAGCCTGCGGCTCTGGTCACCCCCGATGCCAATGATGCGCCAAAAGAGACAGCCGCCGCGGGTGCTGACCCTGCGCCGGTGGCCGAGCCGCAGGCAGAGCCAAAGGCGGAGCCTGAGACCACCATTGTCACCGAGGCGGTACCCGCCGATGACGCGCTGCCGCCGGTGGCGACCCCGAGCTTTGATCTGGTCCGCGCCGAGGCGGATGGCACAACGCTGGTCGCCGGCCTTGCCGAAGCTGGCGCCCGCGTGGACGTGCTGGTCGACGGTCAGGATGCCGGCAGCGGGGACGCCGGATCGGACGGCCGGTTTGTAGCCTTCCTCGACCTCGGCGAAAGTGACCAGCCCCGAGTGCTGACCCTCCGCTCGACCGTAGGCGACAATGCGGTGCTGTCGGACGACGAGGTTATCCTCGCCCCCGCACCTCCAGTCGTCGTGGAACAGATGGACCCGGCAACACCTGAGGCAGAAGCGCCCGCCGTGCCGGTTGTAGAGACCTTCGACCCCCCTTCGGACGCAGCACCCAGCGAGGCGGTCGAGATTGCCGCCTTGCCCACGGATGACACGTCGACCGAGAGTGCGGCGCAACCCGTGCCTGATGCCGTGACACCCACCGCGACCGACAGTGACGAACAGCCCGGCGAAGCCACCGCCACCGTGGCCGAAGCGCCGGTGGAGACCGACACCGAGGACACATCGCCGACGTCCGTGCTGGTCCAATCGACCCCGGCGGATGAAGCCGAATCCGAACCCAAAGTGGTTGCCAGCGAAACAACAACAGACACGCCGGCACGACAGGAGGCCGCCACCGACCCCGCCAAACCCATATCTGTTGTGACGGATAACGATGGTGACGCCGCCCCGGCCGAATCCACGTCGGTCGCAACTGACACAATGACTGGTACGCAAGCTCCGCAAGTGACCGACACCGCCGCACCCACCGCCGTTGCGACGGACACCCCCAGCGATGCGCCGGCAGCTCCAACCGTCCTGCTCTCAACAGCTCAAGGCATCGACGTCTTGCAGACCGCGCCACTGATGCCGGGTGAAGTGGCGCTCGATGCCATCAGCTATGGCGCCGAGGGGGAGGTGCGGCTCGCTGGGCGCGGGCAGGGCACGGCCTTTGTCCGCATCTATCTCGATAACACCCCGGTCACCACCAGCCGCATTCCCGAAGATGGCCGCTGGCGCGCGGCGCTGCCGCAGGTGGATACCGGCACCTACACGCTCCGTGTCGATCAGGTCGACGCCGAAGGCGACGTGATCGCCCGGGTCGAAAGCCCGTTCCTGCGCGAAGCCCCCGAGGCGTTGAAAGCCGCGCGAGAAGAGGCCGCCGAAGCGCCCGTGCAGGCCGTCACCGTCCAGCCCGGCAACACGCTTTGGGCCATTGCCCGCGAACGTTATGGCGAAGGGCTGGCTTACGTGCGGGTCTTTGAGGCCAATCGCGATGCGATCCGCGATCCGGACCTGATCTATCCCGGGCAAATCTTCACCATACCCGATTAAGCCGTCGATCCGCCCCCTCAAGTGTATTCTTCGGGACACGGAATCCTTCGTGAAGGCTGGAAGCCTGGCGTCAGAGAGACTAGGTAAAGGCGCTCACGCCAGAAGGACCCACGCATGCCCACCGACCAGACCGCCGCTGATTTTTCCCGCGAGGAGCGCCGTTCGGGCTGGCGGACGATGCGGCGGGTGGGTCCCTATCTTTGGCCCGACGGCCAGGATTGGGTGAAATTCCGCGTCGTTGCGGCGCTGTCCTTCCTGGTGCTCGCCAAGGTGATCGCCGTGGGCACACCGATGCTCTACAAGGCGGCGGTGGACACGCTGGGCGGCGACGTGCCTGACCTGCTGCTGGGCGCCGTGGGTCTGACCGTGGCCTATGGCATGGCGCGGCTGATGACCGTTGGGTTTCAGCAGCTGCGCGACGCGGTCTTTGCCAAGGTCGGGCAACGGGCGCTGCGGACGCTGGCGCTTGAGACCTTTACCCATATCCACCGTCTTTCCCTGCGTTATCACATCACCCGCAAGACCGGCGGGCTGTCGCGGATCATCGAGCGCGGGGTCAAGGGCGTCGATTTCCTTTTGCGCTTTATGCTTTTCAGCATTTTCCCATTGATCCTGGAATTGCTGATGGTTGGTGCGGTGCTCTTTATCCTGTTCGACGCCACCTATCTGGCCGTACTGGTCGTGACCATCACGCTCTATGTCTGGTTCACCTTCCGCGTGACCGAATGGCGCGTGAAAATCCGCCGCGAGATGAACGCGCAAGACACCGACGCCAACCAAAAGGCGATCGACAGCCTGCTGAACTTCGAAACCGTCAAGTATTTTGGCGCCGAAAGCCGCGAGGCCGCGCGCTATGACAGCGCCATGCGCGCTTATGAAGGGGCGGCGGTCAAGACGGCGACCTCACTCGCCTTCCTGAATTTCGGCCAGTCGCTGCTGATCACCAGCGGCTTGGTGATCGTAATGGTGATGGCCGCGCTGGGTGTGCAGAACGGTACGCTGACGGTGGGCGACTTTGTCATGGTCAACGCCTACATGATCCAGATCACCATGCCGCTGAACTTCCTCGGCACGGTCTATCGCGAGATCCGCCAGTCGCTGGTGGATATGGGTGAGATGTTCAACCTGCTGGAGCAGCCGCAAGAGGTCAGCGACAAGCCCGGCGCGCCGGAATTGGCGGTTGGGGGCGGGGTGGTCGAGTTCGACCAGATCGCCTTTGGCTATGATGCGGCGCGGCCGATCCTCAAGGGAGTGTCGGTCAAGGTTGGCGCCGGTGAAAACGTGGCTCTGGTGGGCCCCTCGGGCTCGGGTAAATCGACCATCGGGCGGCTCTTGTTCCGGTTTTACGACGTGCAGGGCGGGGCGGTGCGGATCGATGGGCAGGACCTGCGCGATGTCACCCAAGACAGCGTACACGCGCAGATCGGCGTGGTGCCGCAGGACACGGTGCTTTTCAACGACACGATCCGCTACAACATCGCCTATGGCCGCGATGGCGCCACGCAGGACGAGATCGAAGAGGCAGCGCGCGCCGCGCAAATCCATGAGTTCATCAGCGGCCTGCCGGAGGGCTATGACACTGCGGTGGGGGAGCGCGGGCTGAAGCTTTCGGGTGGAGAAAAGCAGCGCGTGGGGATCGCCCGAACGCTGCTGAAGAACCCGCCGATCCTGCTGCTGGATGAGGCGACCTCGGCGCTGGATACAGAGACCGAAGCCTCGATCCAGGACGCCCTGAAACGCGCGGGAGAAGGCCGCACCGTGATCACCATCGCGCATCGGTTGTCGACCATTGCCGATGCCGACCGAATTGTCGTGCTAGAGGCCGGCGCGGTGGTTGAGGAAGGCACGCATGAGGCGTTGCTGGCACGGGCTGGGCGCTATGCGCAGCTGTGGTACCGTCAGCAGAATGAGGAGCAGGCGGCCTGAGGCTCAGACCTCGTTCAGAGTGGCTTGAACGGTGTCAAAAAACGGTCCGAGATGGGCACCGTCAACCAAGGCGTGATGGACCTGGACCGACATCGCCATGCGCCAACGATCACCTTCCGGAACGATCTTGCCGCAGGCAACGCGGGGAATACAGTCCTCAGCATCACGGACAGCTTGATCGAGCGACGTGAAATCGAACCACGGCAAGCAAGAGACATAGGCAACCGCCCCTTCGACGGCGGCAAATGGCTGGAAATCCGTGTCGTCGCGCACGCGGGCGATCCGCTGTTGTGCCATTTTGTCGAAACGGTCGAAGGAGGCATCGAAAGGCAGGTATCCCAGCCCGTATGTGCCGTCAGGGCGCGGGACGGTCATCGACATGCTCACAGCGTCATGCTGGGTCACCACGTCGCCCTCGAAGCTTTGCTTGAGCGCGGGAACGGCATCAAGCCCGGCGCCGATGGCAAAAAGGCAAGCGCGATAGACCGACACGCCCTGCGGTTTGCGGATTTCAATCAAACGCGTGACGTCCTGCCTAACCGTCACGGCGTAGTGCGGGCGCGCATAAGGGCGGAACAATCGGAATTGCGGCGCCCGTTCCCAAGTTTCAATGTCGATGGTCGCGCTGGCCATGGCGATGTCCTTGTCCGGTGGCGTTGGGGTGAGAGTATGTCTCTCAACCGGTATTGCCCACTGGCTTTCATACACCAACGACGCCATGCGGAGAGGAAGGTTCGGGTTGCGGCGTGCGATTTCTTTGAATGAAATCGACACCGGTCGTCTAAGGGACACGCTCCAAATGCGTCTCGTGAAGCGGCAAACCTGAATTCGTGAAAAACTGGCTGTCGCCCTGTTGCCTATCGGAAACGATGTTTCTAGTTAGTGGACCGCTGCATACATTGGCAATCGGAGGGGTGCGTTATGGCGCGTGTGGAACGCGAGGGGCTGCAGGTCGACACAGTCCTGCAGGAATTCATTGAAGAGCAGGCTTTACCCGGCACCGGAGTGAGTACCGAGGCCTTCTGGAAAGGGCTGTCAGAGCTGGCGCATGACTACGGTCCGCGCAACCAGGCGCTGCTCGACCGACGTGCGGATCTGCAGCGCCAGATCGACGAATGGCACAAGATGCGCGCCAACCAGCCGCATGATCACGAGGCGTATAAGGCGTTTTTGGAGCAGATCGGCTATCTGCTGCCTGAAGGCGACGCGTTCGAGATCGAAACCGCCAATACCGATCCCGAGATTGCCCGGGTGCCGGGGCCGCAGCTGGTCGTGCCGATCACCAACGCGCGTTATGCGCTGAACGCGGCCAATGCCCGTTGGGGCAGTCTCTATGATGGGTTTTATGGTACGGACGCCATGGGTTCTGCCGCCCCAACCGGCGGCTATGACCGGGGGCGAGGCGCCCGTGTCGTGGCACGGGCGCGGGTGTTCCTGGATGAGGCGTTTCCGCTCCAGGGTACCAGCCATGCGGATGCACGGCGCTACTATGTCGACAAGGGTGCACTCTTGGTTGACGATCTGCCGTTGATGCAACCGGAAAAGTTCGTCGGCTATCGCGGCCATCCCAAGGCGCCGGATGCGGTAGTGCTGCGCAACAACGGCCTGCATGTGGAACTGGTCTTTGACCGCACCCATCCCATCGGCTCACGTGATCAGTGTGGGTTGGCGGATGTGCGGTTGGAATCGGCAATCTCGGCCATCATGGATTGTGAGGACTCGGTCGCTTGCGTCGATGCCGAGGACAAGGCGCTGGCCTATGGCAATTGGCTGGGCCTGATGAAGGGCGACCTGACCGAACAAGTCGAAAAGGGTGGGCAAAGCTTCACCCGGGCGCTCAATGCCGATCTGGCCTATACCGCGCCCGACGGCAATCCGATCAGCCTCAAGGGCCGGGCGCTGATGCTGGTGCGCAATGTCGGCCATCTGATGACCAACCCGGCGATCCTGCTGCGCGACGGCACTGAGATCTTTGAAGGGTTGATGGACGCGATGGTGACCACGCTGATTGCCATGCATGATCTGAAAAAGACCGAAGGCATGCGCAACTCGACCAACGGGTCGGTTTATGTGGTGAAACCCAAGATGCATGGGCCTGACGAGGTGGCGTTTGCCGATGAGACCTTTACCTTTGTCGAAAAGGTGCTGGGGCTGCCGCAATACACCGTGAAGCTGGGGATCATGGATGAGGAACGTCGGACGTCGGTGAACCTCAAGCAGTGTATCCGGGCGGCCAAGCACCGGGTGGCGTTTGTGAATACCGGGTTCCTCGATCGCACCGGGGATGAGATCCACACATCGATGGAGGCCGGCCCCTTCAGCCGCAAGGATTTCATCAAGCGCAAGGCCTGGATCAGCGGTTATGAGAACCGCAACGTGGATATCGGTCTGGAATGTGGCCTCTTGGGCAAGGCGCAGATCGGCAAGGGCATGTGGGCCATGCCGGACCAGATGGCCGCAATGCTGGAGCAGAAGATCGAACATCCGAAATCCGGCGCCAATTGCGCTTGGGTACCGTCACCCACCGCCGCGACGCTGCACGCGCTGCATTACCACCGGGTGGACGTCTTTGCGGTGCAGGCCAAGCTTTTGGCCGGCGGGCGGCGGGCGCATGTGGACCAGATCCTCGATATCCCGATGGCGTCCTTCCGCAAGTGGAGCAAGGAGCAGATCCTGCGAGAGGTCGAGAACAACGCGCAGGGTATTCTCGGCTATGTGGTGCGTTGGATTGACCAAGGCGTGGGCTGTTCCAAAGTGCCCGACATCAACGATGTGGGCTTGATGGAGGACCGCGCCACCTGCCGGATCAGCGCGCAGCACATCGCCAACTGGCTGCATCACGGCGTGGTCAGCCGGGACGAGGTGATGGGGGTGATGCGCAAGATGGCCGAGGTGGTGGATGGCCAGAATGCCGGGGATGTCGCGTATCATGCCATGGCGCCGGGTTTTGACGGTATCGCGTTTCAGGCCGCCTGTGATCTGGTCTTTGAAGGGCGCGAGCAGCCTTCGGGGTATACCGAGCCGGTGTTGCACCGGCGGCGGTTGGAGCTGAAGGCGGCCTAAGAGGTTTTGCGCCCCGCTTGCGCGGGTCGCGAGGGGGCCGGGCGCGGCTTGCAGGCGCGCCCGGCCCCAAGGGGCTCTGCCCCGTCATTGCCCTTGGCAATGACTCCCCGAGGTATTTCGAAACCGAAGAAGGGGGTGGATCAGGGCTTGAAAGAACAAGGGAGCGAGGAGACAGATCATGGCTGGACTATCACTGCGCCGGGCGCGCACCATCATTCGCAAGACGCTGGAAAAGGGGCGTGAGCTGGAGCTGAAGCCGCTGTCGGTGATCGTGCTCGACGCCGGCGGGCATGTGCAGGCGTTTGAGCGTGAGGACGGGGCGTCGCCCGGCCGGTTCCAGATTGCCCATGGCAAGGCCTATGGCGCGGTGATGCTGGGCATGGCCGGCACCGCGCAGATGCAGCGGGCCGAGGCGCAGGCCTATTTCATCGCGGCGGCCAATGGGGTCTACGGCGGGCAACTGATCCCGGTGCCGGGCGGCATCCTCGTGCGCGACGCCAAGGGCCGGGTGCTGGGGGCTGTGGGGGTCACAGGCGATACCTCGGACAATGATGCGGCGGCGGGTACGGCGGGGATCGCGGCGGTCGGCCTGACGGCGGAGATCTAAGCGCATGGGCGCGGCGGGGTTTGTCTATGTCATGCGCTCCCCCGCCACGCCTTTGATCAAGATCGGCATGAGCGGGCGGGCGCCGCATTTTCGCGCGCGGGAGCTGACAGCTGATCCGGAATACGGCCAGCTCGGGCCGTGGTCGGTCGTGGATTACCGCGAAGTGACCGACATGCGGCGGTTGGAGCGCGCGTTGCACCGCCGGTTTGCGCCGTTCAACCAACCGCTGCCGGGCGGGGCGTCCGAGCTCTTTTCCGTCAGTGAGACCGTGGCTTGCGCCGCGCTGATCGAAAGCGCCGAGACCTGCCTGGCCGGGGCAAAACCGGTGGGCAAGCTGCGGGTGCATCCGGGGCTGATGGCGTATCTGCGGCGGCTCTTTCGGGAGACCGGGCTCGAACAGTTCCTCGATCTGCAAGAGATGTGGACGCTGTCGGTATTCAACAGCACCGCGGGCGGGCGGGATTTCACGCTGAACATCGACCGGCATGAGGTGGCCTTGGCCGCGCCTATTCGGGGCGCCGAAGTTTGGCGTTTCATGATCTATGCCGACCGCAAACTTAGTTCGAGTTGGGCGGTCAGGCGGTGGTTGCGGGCGCATAGGGGCAGCCGGTCTTTCTTTCGGAGTTATGAGAGTGCCCGGCCTGGAGGAACCGCGATTTTATTCGATGCCACCTATGACGACGCGCTTACGTTCTTCGACCTGCCGATGATGCGCAGGGCCCTTGTCGCCTATTGGTACGACGCGCTTCTCAACCTGCGCGATCGTGACAAGCGCAGCTTTTTTGCCCGCTTTCACAACCACAACGCGGTGGCTGAAATAATTCACGTCCCCTGATATGCCGAATTGGCAGGCAGGTTTGCGACAAGGGCCGTTTTCCCGGGCCGGGAAACCTTTCGGAAAGGGGCGATATGCTCTAGATAAGCGAAAGGTATCCGCAACAGAGCATCGCAATGACCCGTCCCATCGTCGGTATCATCGGCAATCAGTATCTGATCAACGATCAATACCCGGCCCATGCCGGCGGGACGATGAATTCCGAGGCTGTGGCGAATGTAGCGGGTTGTCTGCCGTTGCTGGTGCCGGCCGATCCGCGCTTTGTCTCCGTCACCGAGCTGATGGAGACCTGCGATGGCTTTCTTCTGACCGGCGGGCGGCCCAATGTGCATCCCGAGGAATACGGCGAGCCTGAGACCGAGGCGCATGGCGCCTTTGACCGGGCGCGGGATGCGATCACCTTGCCCTTGGTGCGCGCCTGCGTCGATCGGGGCCAGCCGTTTCTGGGGGTTTGCCGCGGGTTTCAGGAGGTCAATGTCGCGATGGGGGGCACGTTGCATCCCGAGATCCGCGATCTGCCGGGGCGGATGAACCACCGCATGCCGCCTGATGGGACCTTGGAGGAAAAGTTTGCCTTGCGGCACACGGTGAAGTTCAGCGCCGGCGGCGTCTTTCACGATTTGATGGGCGCCCAAGAGGTGATGACCAACACGCTGCACGGGCAGGGGATCAAGACCGCGGGCCAGCGCATCGTGATCGACGGGCATGCGCCCGATGGCACGCCCGAGGCGATTTATGTCAAGGGGGCTGCGGGCTTTACCCTGTCAGTGCAGTGGCATCCGGAATGGGATGCGGCCAACGATCCGGTCTCGCGCCCGCTGTTCCAGGCCTTTGGCGAGGCGGTGCGCGCCTGGGCCGGGGGACGCGGTGAGCCGGTACGGCGCAGCGCCTGAACCATGGCTATCCCGCGCCGGGCGAGCGGTTGAACCAGCAGCGGCCTTCACCCGGCTCACAGGTCTCGACGCGTATAGGATCGCAGCTGAGGGCTTGTCGCTGGACGAGGTCCATGGCCTGCGCAGCCTTATCCTTCTGGCGCATTTCGGTCTACCGGAACAGGGCGAACAGGCCCATGACGCGCTCGGCGATGCGCAAGGCGTGGCGCGCGTCTTGCAGGAACTTTTGTGCGAGGGCGTTTGCAACTAGCGGATTTTGCCCTGGAACAGACGTGATTTGCGCTGCCTCAAGGTGCTCAACCGAAAGGGTTGGCACTCTGCCGGATAACAGCAAGAGGAGACTCGCATGCGCATTCTGATCGCCTACGCCACAACCGAGGGACAAACCCGCAAGATCTGCCGCTTTGCCGCGGACCATCTCAGCACGCAGGGCCATTCGGTGGAGCTTTTAAACGCCGGTGATACCGAAGGGCTCGACGTCGTGCGGTTTGATGCGGTGGTGATGGCGGGGTCGGTACATGCCGGCAACCTTCAGGACGATCTGATCCGCTTTGGCGCTGAAAACGCTACCCTGCTGGCGTCGCGACCGACGCTTTATCTTCAGGTGTCGCTGAGCGCGGCGGGTGATGACGCAAGCGAGTGGGAGGATCTGCGCCGCATCGCGGGCCGGGTGAGCGATGCCATTGGCTTTGTCCCGGGGCGTACCGAACATGTGGCGGGCGCCTTCCGGTTTACGCAGTATGACTTCTTCAAAAGCTGGGCAATGCGCTGGATTGCGTCGCAAAAGGGTGAGGATATCGATCCGCATGCCGACCGCGAATACACCGATTGGGCGGCTTTGAGCGCGACGCTGGACGAGTGGGCGGCCAGCGTCTGAGCCTCCTCAGGCCGCAAGCGCCGGGGCGCTGGCCTGCAAATACGCCTGCACCTCGTGCCGTTTCAAGCAAAGCCGTGCCGTCGGGCCATGTGCCGCGAGGTTGCTGCGCAAGTCGGGACAGGCGCGAAATAGTCCCTCACGCGCCGTGTCGCTCAGCGCAGAGAGGCCACGTTCAGCCACGTGAAAGCTTTCGGTCGCCACCCCTTCGGCAAAGATCACCTGATGGCGATCCATCAGCAGGTGGATATAGGTGACCATGCCGCCCTCTTCGACGCGCACACCGTGGCCATCCACCAGATGACGCGCGGCGGCAAACACCTCGGCCTCGCCAAAGAGCAGCTCGGTTTGATAACCCTCAAGCAGCATCCGGTGCTGAGGTGACACCAAAAGCGACCCCATGCCACCGCCGAACACATGCGGGGCGATGCGGATGGGCGCGTGATTGCCGGCCGCCCGCACCGTGCTCGACCCGACCCAGCGCAGGGGCTGCAGCCCGTCATCGCGGGTGACCAGCAGATCTCCGATCCGCAGCGTTTCGATCGCGCGATAGCCGGTGGCGGTCAGAATCTGCGTGCCCGGGGTGAAGCAGATGATGTTGTCGATATTGCTGAACGACACCAGCGTGCCGTCGAACATCTCGATCGTGCCGGTCGCTTCGCCGCCGACCGAGCTGGTGATGTTCAGCGTGGTGCGGTCGGCCAGCCCGTTGAGGTCCAGCACGTCGCCGCCGGTTTGTGACGTGGTGCCGCCCTCGATGGTGATGTTGCCCGGCCCTTCGGCCAGATCGGCCAGGGTGATGACGTCGTCCCCCGCGCCGGCGTCGACCTTGTCTTCCGTCGCGACATTAATCGTATCGTCGCCGGCGCCGCCATCAAGCGCATCGCCGCCGAGGCCGCCTGACAGGCTGTCATCACCGCTGCCACCAGAGAGATTGTCGTTACCTGCGCCCCCGTCCAGCACGTCGTTATCGGCGCCGCCCAGCAGAGTGTCATCGCCGTCACCGCCAAAGATGGTGTCGTCGCCATCCCCGCCATCGATGGAATCGTCACCCGACAGCGCGATCGCCTCGTATGAGATGTCGGTGACATAGATTGCCTGCGTGCCTGATTGCAGGTTGCCATAGATGATCTCGATCTGCGCCACCGGGCCGTCGATTTCGACCAGCACCGACCCACCTGCATCCGCCTGATTGTCGGCCTGGTTGTCGGCGGTGATGGTGTTGCCCGACACCGTGTCGCCGCCCGCGGGCGTCAGCGTCACAGCCACCGCGTTGCCGTCCGCGTCATAGGCGTTGACGGTGACCTGGTCGGTATGGTTGCCGGCGCCGAAATCGATGTCGTTGATCCGGAACGAGACGTTCTGCACCTCGTCCTCGACCGCAGCCCCCGCGCTGGCGGCAAAGTCGATCGTGGTGGTCGATGTGGCGCCGTCGCCATTGCCAAAGAGGCGCAGGGCCGAGACGGTCGAGGTTTCTTCGCCCGCGGCCACGTATTCGGTGGTGGTGTCGACCTCGAAGACCGGGTTGTTGTTGCCGTCATCGGTGAAGGTCAGCGTGGCGTCGATGGCGCCGGTGTCTTGCGTGAAGCCGGCGGTCAGGTCGGTGGCGTCGGGGCCCTGGGCGGTCCAGGTAATCTCACCCTCGATGGTGGCGGCGGTCAGCGACGCATCGTAATCGCCATAGATCAGGTCGGCGCCCGCTTCGCCTAGAATGGTGTCATTGCCGGCACCACCCGCAACCGTGTCGGCGCCTCCCCCGGCGGCAATGCTATCGGCCTGGCTGTCATTGGTCAGCCCATCGGGCGACAGCCCGGTCGGGTCGGTATAGGTCGCATCGATGAGGTCGGCACCACTGGTCCCGTCGATCTGCCCGTCGCCGTAATCGGCATAGGTGAACGCGATGTCACCCGCAGCGGCGTTCGGGTTGCTGTCCGAGGCGTTGACCGTATAGGTCCGCCCAGCGACCAGCGGTTGTTCGGACAGCGTATAGAGCCCCGCCGCCGGCCCCTGTTCGATCTGGAACTGAACAACTTCAAAGGTTTGCCCGGTGACGCTGTCGGTGATCGTCCAGACGTATTCGGCGTCGGCGGTGGAGGCGAGCGAGGTGTTGCCGCCGATGGTGATCGACGCAATCGCCCGTTCAGCCCCCGCCGAGTCGTCATCCAGCGTCTGCCCGCCGACGCCTGCCTCGTTGTCGGTTATCGAGGCAAAGCCGTCGAAGGACGAGCTGCCGGTCCAGACAAAGGTGCTGCCTGTGCCTGTCGGTATGAGCCCCGTGGGGTTCAGGTTGTATATGCCAACCGTGTATACGGCCATCAATCGTCCTTTCACCGGCACCGCGCGTTGTGGCGGCCCGGTCGGACGCAAGAGGATTCAGCCCCGTTGCGCCACTGCTTCACTCCAATCACGGTCGTCTGACGGACCGTTTCCTTGATGGATACAGTGGCGGTGTGGCGGGAATTGGAGACAATTGAGGCAAATTTAGACGATAATTGTCGGTATCGGAAACAAAACGCCCGGCCACAGTGGGCCGGGCGTTTCAACGTGATTTCAGGGGGTTAGACGAAGAAATCAACCTCTTTATTCATCGGCAGCGTGCGAATGCGCGTGCCCGTGAGGTCAAAAATCGCGTTGGCCAGCGCCGGTGGTGCGGGCGGTGTTCCGATCTCACCGACGCCGCCCAGATGCTCCATCGTTTCCAAAACGCGAACCTCGCAGGCCGGCATTTGCGGCATCCGCAGCGGATCGTAGTCGGGGAAGTTGCGCTGTTCGACCGCGCCCTCGGCAAAGGTGATCTCTTCGGTCATCGCGGCCGAGAGGCCATAGACCATGCCGCCGGTCAGCTGCGTCTCGGTGATGCCGGGGTCAAGCACGGTGCCCACATCGGCGGCGATCCAGGCGCGGGTGATGCGGATGGCGCCGTCCTGATCGGCGACCTCGATCACCATGGCGACCGGGCTGCCAAAGGAATAGCACATCGCCACACCGCGCCCGATGCCGTCGGGGGTTTCGCCGGTCCAGCCGCTCATCTCCTTGACGGCCTCCAACACGGCCGCGGCGGGCCCCCATTCAGCGCGGGCGAGCGTCAGGCGGAACTCCAGCGGGTCCGCGCCTGCGGCATGGGCCATTTCGTCCATGAAGCTTTCATGCACGAAACCGTTGATCGAATTGCCCACCGACCGCCAGAAGCCGATCGGCACCGCCAGATCGGCGTGATAGCCGCGCACCCGGTAGTTCGGGATGGCGTAGGGTTGGTTGAACAGCCCCTCCACATGCACCTTGTCCGGCCCGCCGGGGCCAAAGCCGATCCAGCGGGCCAGCGCCTGTTGCGTGACCGACGGGGCCGAAACGCTGGCATCCATCATCACCGCAGCCCCGTCCTGCACCGCGCCGCGCATGCGGGCGATGGCGGCCGGACGGTAGAAATCCTGCGTCATGTCCTCTTCACGCGACCAGGTCACCTGCACTGGCGTGCCCGGCACGGCCTTGGCGACGCGGGTGGCAAGCACCGAGAAATCGAGCTCCCCCCGACGGCCAAAGCCGCCGCCCATCACCGTGGTGATAACCTCGACCTGCTCGGCGTCGATCCCGGCCTCCGCCGCGCAGGCATCGCGGGTAAAGGTCGGCCCCTGGTTACCCGACCAAAGCGTCAGCCCCTCGGGCCGGATCCAGGCGGTGGCGTTCATCGGCTCCATCGTCGCATGGGCGAGGAAGGGCAGGCGGTATTCAGCTGTCAGTTCGGTGGCGCCGGCGGGCAGGCTCTCCACATCGCCGTCATCCCTCATGGTCGAGTTCGGCGAAGTGTCGAACCCGGCCTCGATGGTTTGCATCATCGCGTCGGTGTCGTCGGGGTAGGGCGCGTCATCCCACACCACCTCGATGGCATCGACGGCTTGCTGCGCCAGCCAGGTGTTGCTGGCAATCACCGCCACGCCGTCGCCCAGATCGACGACCTTTTCCACGCCGGGCATGCCGCGGGTGGGGTTGTCATCATAAGACAGCATCCCGCCGCGTTTGGGCGACCGGCGGACCGCGGCGAATTTCATCCCGGGCAGACGGGTGTCGACGGCGAATGCCGCCGTGCCGGTCGCTTTGCCGACCATGTCGACGCGCGGCAGGCTCTTGCCCAGATAACGCCACTCCGACGGATCGCGCAACGCCACCTCGGGCGGGTCGATCTCTGCGGCCTCAGCCGCCAGGTCGGTATAGGGCAGGGTAGTGCCATCGGGGGCAATCACCGCGCCGTTTTCCGTGCGCAGCTCGCTTGCGGAAACACCCAACCGCGCAGCGGCGGCGCCTTTCAGCATCTCCCGCGCGCCGGCACCCGCCACGCGCATCCGCTCAAACCCGTCCTTCATCGCGGTCGAGCCACCGGTCACCTGCAGGTTCAACAATTTGCCGATGCCACCCATGGCGTCGGCCAGCGATTCCTGAAAAGCCGAGGCGTCATAGCCTTTGTTGGGCAGCCCTTCGCCCATCATGGCCGAGTTGAAATAGGCCTTGGCGGGCGGGCCATGGATCACGCGGATATCGGCAAAATCCACATCGAGCTCTTCGGCGACCAGCGCGGCCCAAGTGGTGTGCGTGCCCTGGCCCATCTCGGCCCGGGGCGCGATGATGCTGACACCTTCGCCGTCGATCAGGACAAAGGCGTTCAACGTGCTTTCGCCGTCCCCCGGCTTCAGCGGGTTGGGCGCCGGGCGGCGGACCTGCCAGACGCCAAAAGCGGCGCCCCCGGCAATGGCGAGCGTGCCAAAAAGAAACGTGCGGCGGGCGATTTTTCCGATGCTGGCCATGGATTAGCCCTCCGATGTCTGTGCGGCGGATTTGATCGCGGCGCGGATGCGCGGGTAGGTCCCGCAGCGGCAGAGGTTCCCGGCCATGGCGATATCGATGTCTTCGTCGGTCGGGTTCGGCGTTTCCGCCAAAAGTGCGGCCGCCTGCATGATCTGGCCCGACTGGCAATAGCCGCATTGCGCCACCTGGTGGTCAACCCAGGCCTGCTGCAGCCGGTGCAGCGTGTCGGGCGTACCCAGCCCCTCGATCGTCGTGACCTCACCCCAGACATCGGCCAGCGTCACCTGGCAGGACCGCACCGCCTCGCCATCGATATGCACGGTGCAGGCGCCGCAGGCGGCGACGCCGCAGCCGAACTTGGTTCCGGTCAGCCCAACCGCGTCGCGCAGCACCCACAGAAGGGGCACGTCTTCGGGCAGGTCAACGTCGTGGGAAGTTCCATTGATCGTCAGGCTGGTGGTCATCATCGCCTCCTGTGGCAGAACGGTTCTGACAAAATTAGCAAGATGTGTCAGCTTGTCAATTGACGTTTTCAAGAAAAAGTGTCAGAACGTCAGACATGATGGACGCATCCGTTGAAGACCCAAGGCAAAAGGCCATTCTGAAGGCGGCCTTCGATGCCTTTGCCAGCTATGGGTTCCGCCGCACCTCGATGGAGGATATCAGCCGCGGCGCGGGCATGTCGCGCCCGGCGCTTTACCTGCATTTCAAAGGCAAGGATGAGATTTTTCGTGCTTTGGTGGCCTATTACTATGACGATGCCGAGCAGATGGTGGCCGAGGCGTTGGGTGCGCCTGGCGCGCCGGCAGAGGTTCTGGCGCGGGCCTTTCGCGCACAATCCGGCCAGATCGGCGAACGCATCCTGACCTCACCGCATGGGCACGAGATCCTCGATGCCGGCATGTCGGCGGCGGGCGAGCTGGTGGCCGATGGTGAGGCGCGGCTGACAGCACTTTATGCCGAGTGGATGGTGCGCTCTGGGCTGCGCTCGCGGGCTGAGGCGCAGGCCATGGCCGAGGTCATGGCGATGGCGCTCAAGGGGGTGAAAGCCCCGCCTTATGAGACGTATCTTCAGCGGATGGACCTTCTGGCGCAGAGCTTTGGCGCCGCTTTGACGCAAAGCTGACAGGTCAGGTCACCGCCTTACGCATCTGGAACTGCGGCGTGTCCCAAAGCTGGTTGTCGAGGATATCGGCCAGGATCGCCACGGCACTGTCGATCTCGGCCTCGCCAATATAAAGCGGGGTGACCCCGAATCGCATGATATTGGGTGCGCGGAAATCGCCAATCACCCCGCGCGCAATCAATGCCTGCATCGCCGCATAGCCGTCGTCAAAGGCAAACGACACCTGGCTGCCGCGCAGCGCGTAATCGCGCGGGGTTTGCAGGCGTAGCTGCGGGCAGGCGGCCTCGACCCCGGCGATGAAGCGGTCGGTCAGGGCGAGCGACCGGGCGCGCAGGTCCGCCATATCCACCTTGTCCCAGACGTCCAGCGCTGATTCCAGCGCCGCCAGTTGCAGCACCGGCGGAGTGCCGACGCGCATCCGCTCGATCCCCGCGCCGGCGCGGTAGCTGGGCTCAAACGCAAACGGGCTGTCATGGCCGAGCCAGCCGCTCAGCACCGGTTCGGCCTGATCGGCGTGACGCGGGGCGACGTAAATAAAGGCCGGCGCGCCGGGGCCGGCATTGATGTATTTATACGTGCAGCCCACCGCGAAATCCGCGCCACAGCCGGCCAGATCGACGGGCAGGGCACCTGCGGAATGTGCCAGATCCCAAACCGTCAGCGCGCCCACCGCATGGGCACGCCGGGTCAGGTCAGCCATGTCGTGACGCCGCCCGGTGCGGTAATCGACCTCGGTGATCATCGTGACGGCCACGTCGTCGGTGATTGCGTCACCCACCTCCTCGGGCGCGACGACTCGCAATTCATACTCCGGCCCCAAAAGCTTGATCAGCCCCTCGGCCATATAGAGATCGGACGGAAAGTTGCCGCTATCGGACAGGATCACCCGACGGTCGGGGCGCAGCCTCAGCGCGGCGGCAAGCGCCTGGTAGACCTTGATCGACAGCGTGTCGCCCACCACCACGTGGCCGGCTTCGGCCCCGATCAGCCGACCGATCCGATCGCCCAGATCCCGCGGCATCTGCATCCAGCCACAGTCGTTCCACCCGGTGATGAGCTTTTCGCCCCACTCCTCAGTCAGCATGCTCTGCATCCGATCGGAGGCGGCAAGGGGCAAAGGCCCCAAAGAGTTGCCGTCGAGATAGATCACCCTGTCGGGCATGTGAAACTGGGCGCGGGTCCAGGTGAAATCGGTCATGTTGGCCTCGTTCAAATCTCGCCGCCAGCGATCTGGATCGCCTGGCCATTCATGCTGCCGGAATGCGGGCTGCAGAGCCAGACCGCGGCCTCGGCCACCTCTTGCGGCTCGATCAGCCGGCCATGCGGGTTCACACCGACCATCAGGTCGCGCGCGGCGTCGGCACCCATACCGGTCCGCTCCATAATCTTGGTGACGTTGTCGGTGACGATGTCGGTGTCGACATAAGCGGGGCAGAGCGCGTTGAAAGTGTAGGGTTTGGTCGCGTAATCCGCTGCCAAAGCCCGGATCAGCCCCAGCATGGCATGTTTGCTGGCGGTATAGGTCGGCGCGCCTTTCAGGCCCTTGAGCCCGGCGATGGAACTGACGGCAATCACCCGGCCCCAATCGGTGGTGGTCATGGATTTCAGGCTCTCACGGATCGTCAGAAAGGCGCCGTCGATATTGGTGGCCATCATCTGGCGCCAGAACGCCATGTCGGTTTTCAAGAGCGCGCGGCCCTCGGCGATGCCGGCATTGGGCACGCAGATTTGCACCGGGCCGCGAGCGGCGACCGCCGCAGCGATGCCATCGCTGACCGAAGCCTCATCGGTCACGTTCATCACCAAAGGGTGCAGGCGCGGCCCGGCGGCCTCCTCCAGTTTCGCAGCGCGGCGGCCAGTAATCGTGACCTCGGCGCCCTCTGCGGCCAGAGCCTGCGCGATGGCCAGGCCAATGCCCGTACCGCCCCCGGTGACCAGCGCGTGTTTGCCTGCTATCATGTTTTCCCCCCTCGACTGCTTTTGCCGACCCTAACGCTTTGCCCCCCTGTGACAAGACGCGCCTTTGCGTTACGCATTCACGTATGTGAATGCTTTGGCGTCGATTGGAAGGGAGGATCAGACATGCGTGTGATGGCGATAGGGGCGGTTCTGATGGCCGGCGGGGCGTGGGCCAGCGAGGATATCGCCGACAAATACCCGGCCTCTGAGCTCTACAACAAACCGGTCGAGGTGATCCCGCATGTGTTCTCCGCCATCGGTGCCACGGCCCCGCCGACCTATGAAAACTCCGGCCATAACAACAATCTCAGCTTCATCGTGACGAATGAAGGCGTTGTGGTGATCAATGGCGGCGCCTCGGCCCGTCTGGCGTCAGCTTTGCATGACGAGATCAAGGCGATAACCGATCAGCCGGTCAAGCTGGTGATCAATGAAAACGGCCAGGGCCACGCGATGCTGGGCAATTCCTATTGGGCGGACCTCGGCGTGGATATCCTCGCCCATGCCGACGCGATTGCTGAGGTGGAAGAGAACGGCGATTTCATCCTGCAAGGGATGGAGCGCTACAACCGCGATAAGGCCGAAGGCACCCGCGTGGTGAATGCTAACCTGTCGTTTGACGACACATATGTGGTCGAGATGGGCGGCGTGACGATGGAGGTGCTGCATCTGGGCCCGGCGCATGACCCGGGCGATTTGCAGGTCTGGATCCCCGACTGGGGTATCGTGATCGCCGGCGACATCGCGTTCCACGAACGCATGCCGCCGATCTTTGAACATACCTGCACCAGCTGCTGGCTTGAGACGTTTGACGGGCCGTTTGCGGCTCTGGGGGCGACCTATGTGATCCCCGGTCATGGCCATCCCACCAACATGGCGCAGGTGACGCGCTATACCTCGGACTACATCAAAGACCTGCGCGCCAAGATCGGCGCGCATATCGACGAAGGCGGCGATCTGGCGGGGGCGTTTTATGTCGACCAGTCGAATTGGGCGCATCTCGACACGTTCGAAGAACTCGCCACCAAAAACGCCGGCCGCGTCTTCGAAGAAATGGAGTGGGAGTAGGCCGAAAAAGCCCCGTCTTTTTCGGCCAGTGGGTAAGGGTGTTTTTTGCACCGCAAAAGATCACCAGCCCACACCTTTGCCATTCCAGGCGCCAGCCCGGCCAAATGCCACTTAACACCCGCAGTACCTCTCCCCCCGCCGCCTTGCAGGGCGTCTCCCCCGAGGTATTTTGAAACCAGAGAAGCAAGGGACGTGTGATGCTGAAATGGATCGACCTGCCGCCGATCTGGCTGATTGGCTTTGTCGCGGCGGCGTGGTGGCAGAAGACGTACTACCCGATGGGCCTGGGCTTCGGTCCGGGCTGGGCGGATCTGTTGGGGGGCCTGTTGGTGGGCGGCGGGCTGGTGCTGATGTTCATGGCGGTGGCCGAGTTTCGGCGCCACCGCACGACGGTGATGCCGCATGAAACGCCCGAGCGGTTGATCACCTCGGGCATCTTCAAACGCTCCCGCAACCCGATCTACCTGGGTGATTCGATGATCCTTGCCGGTTTGATCCTCTATTGGGACGCGGTGTTGGCGCTACCGTTGATCCCGGTCTTTGTCTGGGTGCTGGAACGGCGCTTTATCATTCCGGAAGAAGGCCGCATGAGGCGCAAGTTTCTTGCGGATTTCGCGCGCTACACGCAACAAACCAGAAGATGGCTTTAACTTTTCCACGAGCTATGCTCTACAGCCGCGACTGACGTTGTGGTGAGCAGGTCAGCATTGTAGACGCAACGCCAAAGAGCGGCCCGGCGAGGCCGCACGACAAGCTTGTTCTGACGCAAGGGGGACAAAAGACGTGAAGATTGGGACGCCAAAGGAAGTCATGGCGGGCGAAGCCCGGGTGGCCATGACGCCCGAGTCGGCGCTGCAGCTGCAAAAGCTGGGCTATGACTGCTTGATCGAGGCCGGAGCCGGGGAGGCCGCCGGGTTCAGCGATGCCGCCTACAAAGAGGCCGGTGTCACCGTCGTCAAGACGCCCGCGGCGCTCTGGAAAGAGGCCGACATCATCGCCAAAGTGCGTCCGCCCTCGGATGCCGAGGTCAAGCGTCTGACCGAAGGCAAACTGCTGATCTCGTTCTTCTACCCTGCGCAGAACGAAAAGCTGATGGAAGCCGCCTCGAAAAAGGGCGCGTCGGTCATCGCGATGGACATGGTGCCGCGGATTTCCCGCGCGCAGAAGATGGACGCGCTGAGCTCAATGGCCAACATCGCCGGCTACCGCGCCGTGATCGAGGCGGGCAACAACTTTGGCCGCTTCTTCACCGGTCAGATCACCGCCGCGGGCAAGGTGCCCCCGGCCAAGGTGCTGGTGGTTGGCGCCGGTGTGGCGGGGCTTGCCGCGATCGGCACCTCGACCTCGCTGGGTGCTATCACCTACGCCTTTGACGTCCGGCCCGAAGTGGCCGAGCAGGTGGAATCGATGGGGGCCGAGTTTGTCTTCCTCGATTTCGAGGAAGAACAGCAGGATGGTGCGGCCACCGGCGGCTATGCCTCGGTCTCGTCGCCGGAATTCGCCGCCGCGCAGCTGGCCAAGTTCCGCGAACTGGCGCCCGAGATGGACATCGTCATCACCACTGCGCTGATCCCCAACCGCGAAGCGCCCGAGCTTTGGACCAAGGACATGGTCGAAAGCATGAAGCCGGGCTCGGTCATCATCGACCTGGCGGCGGAAAAGGGCGGCAACTGCAAGCTGACGGTGATGGACGAAAAGATCGTCACCGACAACGGCGTGACGATCATCGGTTATACCGATTTCCCCAGCCGGATGGCGACGCAGAGCTCGACGCTTTATGCCACCAATATCCGGCACCTGATGACGGATCTGACGCCTGAAAAGGACGGTCAGACCAATCACGACATGGAAGATGACGTGATCCGCGGCGCGACCATCGCGCATGAAAAAGAGATCACCTTCCCGCCGCCACCGCCCAAGGTGCAGGCGATTGCGGCGCAAAAGAAAGAAGCGCCCAAGGAACTGACGCCGGAAGAAAAGCGCGAGCAGGAAGTCGCGGCCTTCAAGGCGCAGACGAAGAGCCAGGTCACGCTGCTGGCCGTTGGCGCGGCACTGGTGCTGGGGGTCGGGTTGATCCCGGGCATGCCGGCAAGCTTCATGCAGCACTTCATCGTCTTTGTGCTGTCGGTCTTCATCGGCTTCCAGGTGATCTGGAACGTGGCGCATTCGCTGCACACGCCGCTGATGGCCGTGACCAACGCGATCTCGTCGATCATCATCTTGGGCGCGTTGATCCAGATCGGGTCGACCAGCATGCTGATCACGCTCTTGGCCGCGCTCGGTATCTTCATGGCCTCCGTCAACATCTTCGGCGGCTTCCTCGTGACACGGCGCATGCTCGCCATGTTCCAGAAATCCTAAAACGGGGCAGAGGCAATGGAAAACGCATTCACCATCGCGGCCTATGTGGTCGCCGCCGTTCTCTTTATCCTGTCGCTGGGCGGCCTGTCGGGCCAGGAAAGCGCCAAGCGTGCCGTCTGGTATGGCATTGCGGGCATGGCCATCGCTGTGCTCGCCACCATGATCGGCCCGGGCCAGGGACTGTGGGTGGCCTCGATCGTGCTGGTCGCCACGGGCGCGGGGGTCGGCTATCAGCTGGCAACCCGGGTCGAGATGACCCAGATGCCCGAGCTTGTCGCCATCATGCACTCGCTGGTCGGTCTGGCGGCGGTCTTTGTGGGCTTTAACGCCGATCTGATGATCAACTATGTGGCCGGCATCTATGAGGCCGAAGGCCTGGTGATGGGCGCCGTGGGGGATGATGGCATCACCGCCATCGGCCTGCCGAAAGAGTTCTATGCGGGCCTCTCGGCCTTTGGTCAGTTGATCGCCAAGAAATCCAGCGTCGAGATCGGCATTCTGCGGGTCGAACTGGTGCTGGGCATCTGGATCGGGGCTGTGACCTTCACTGGCTCGGTCATCGCTTATGCCAAGCTGGCAGGCAGTTCCTCGATGCTGCCCTTCGCCGTCGACACTGGCGCGAAAAAGCTGCCGGGTGGCCATTTCCTGAACGCGGGCGCCGCGGCGCTGTCTGCTCTCTTGTTGTTCGTCTACCTTGGTGGTGGCGGCTCTTGGGCGCTGGTTGTGCTGACGCTGGCGGGGCTCTTTATCGGCTATCACCTGATCATGGGCATCGGCGGCGCCGACATGCCGGTCGTGGTGTCGATGCTGAACAGCTATTCCGGCTGGGCGGCGGCGGCGATTGGTTTCAGCCTTGGTAATGACCTCTTGATCGTGGTCGGCGCGCTGGTGGGCTCGTCCGGCGCGATCCTGTCTTACATCATGTGTAAGGCGATGAACCGGTCGTTTGTGTCGGTCATTCTGGGCGGCTTCGGTGGCCCGGCGGGCGAGCAGATGGCGGTCGAAGGTGAGCAGGTTGCGATCGATGCCGATGGCGTCGCGCAGGCCCTGGATGAAGCCGATGAGATCATCATCATCCCCGGCTACGGCATGGCGGTAGCGCAAGCGCAGCAGTCGGTGTCCGAGCTGACCAAGCGGCTGCGCGCCAAGGGCAAGAACGTGCGCTTTGCCATCCACCCGGTGGCGGGGCGTCTGCCCGGGCATATGAACGTGCTTCTGGCCGAGGCCAAGGTGCCCTATGACATCGTGCTCGAGATGGACGAGATCAACGAGGATTTCCCGGACACCGATGTGGCCATCGTGATTGGCTCGAACGACATCGTGAACCCGGCCGCACAGGACGATCCAAACTCGCCCATCGCAGGGATGCCGGTTCTGGAATGCTGGAAGGCCAAGCAGGTGTTTGTGTCGAAGCGTGGCCAGGGCACCGGCTATTCCGGCATCGAGAACCCGCTCTTCTTCAAAGAAAACACGCGGATGTTCTACGGCGACGCCAAGAAAAGCCTCGACGATTTGCTGACGCGGATCGACTGAGGCGGGTTTCGCAGGCTTTCGCCTGCGACCGGGGCCCCGCGACGCTGTCGCGGGGCCCTTTTTCGTTGTACTTCCAAAAGCGAGTTTGCAGCTGCTAATATCGGTTTTGCAAACTATGCCGTCTGATACCTTGCGGCAGTGACCGGGATGGGGCAAAACCTTGCGCCAAGACATAACGCAAGATGGGGGACAGACCCGATGACAATCGCAACGAACCGCAACGTGCTGGCCGAGGCTTTTGGCGCCACAGACGGCACGGGCTTGCGCGTCAAGCAGGTGGCGCTGGTGGTGCTGGGGATCGTCGCCCTGGCGGTGGCCGCCAGGATCAAGATCCCGATGTGGCCGGTGCCGATCACCATGGGGACGTTTGCGGTGCTGACCATCGGCGCCGCCTATGGCCCGCGTCTCGGGCTGGCGACGATCCTGGGGTACATGATTGTCGGCGCGCTCGGTTTTGATGTGTTCGCAGGGTCGTCGGCTGAGGCTTATGGGCTGACCTACATGATGGGCGGCACGGGTGGTTACCTTGTCGGCTATGTGCTGGCAACGCTGGCGCTGGGCGTTCTGGCGCGCCGCGGCTGGGACCGGACGGCGCCGAAAATGGCGGGCGCGATGCTTTTGGGCAATGCGCTGATTTATGTGCCGGGGCTGATCTGGCTGGGGGTGCTTTACGGTTGGGACAAGCCGATCCTGCAATGGGGCCTGACGCCCTTCCTGATTGGTGACGCGCTGAAGCTGGCGCTAGCGGCGCTGTTGTTGCCGGCGGCCTGGAAGCTGGTCGACCGCGCGCGCGGCTGAGCCCTCAACGAGATTGTTATTATGCGGAGCGGCGTCGGGCTTTGCCCGGCGCCGCGCAGTTTTCTGGTTCTGCTGGGGCGATGTGAGCCAGATTGTCCAACCTCGGTGTAAGTTCTGGCCAAATCGCAATGTGTCAACTAAGATTGACACATTGCGATTTGCCGGAGGGGACATGGCACGCACCTTTGACGGATATGACGCGCCGCGCCTGACCGGCGCGCCCCGGCCGGGGATGTGCACCGATTGTGGTGTCTCGCGTCTTGCAGATGGCCGGGCCTGTGGTCGTGCCTGTCAGTTCATTCAGCCGGATTATCCTAGCCTGGAGCGCGCCGTGCATGGGCGGGAGACCGCACCTGAGCAAGCGGATGAGGCGTTTTTCGGCGTCACGCAAGCGATGCACCGCGCGCGGCTTGTGCCGGCGGCCTCGGGCGCGCAGTGGACCGGTCTGACGACCGAATTGGCGGCGGAATTGCTGCGGGCGGGCGCGGTGGATGCGGTGCTGGCCACGGCGCCGGATCCGGCCGACCGGTGGAAGCCGCTGCCGGTGATTGTGACCGATCCCGAGGACATGGCGCGCTGTCGGGGTATGCGGATGGGGTACGGACCGCTTTTGGCGCTGCTCGAGCCGGCGCGTGCGGCGGGGCATCGGCGGATCGCGGTGATCGGGATCCCGTGCCAGGTCTACGCTTTGCGCGCTTTGGAGGCCGAACTGGGCTTTGACGAGATCACGGTGGTCGGCACCCCCTGTTCCGACAACACGACCACCGAGAATTTCCACGATTTCCTCGCTTTGCTGGATGACCACCCCGAGACGATCTCATACCTCGAGTTCCGCGCGGACTACCGGGTGGAGCTGCGCTTTGACGATGGGCGCAAGCCGCGGTTGATCCCGTTTCTGAGCCTGCCGATTTCCGACCTGCCATCGGATTTCTTTCCGATGACCTGCAAGACCTGCGTCGATTACACCAATCGGCTGGCGGATATCACCGTGGGCTATATGGGGGGTGATGGGGATCAGTGGCTGATTGTGCGCAATAGGCGCGGCCAGCGGTTGTTGGAGCGGTTGGGGGCGCGGGTTCAGCTGCGGCCTTTGACGGATAAGGGCAAGCGGGAGGCTGCCGTGAAAGGCTTTGTCACCAACACGCGGTTGGCGGCTGGCGGGCTGCCGCTGCGGCGGATGCCTGATTGGGTGCGGCCGATCGTGTCGTTTCTGCAGCCGCGCACCGGGCCGCGAGGGCTCGAATTTGCGCGGGCGCGGGTGGAGATGAAGGCGGTGGAGACCATCCTGCATCTGCGCCGGGCGCATCCGGCGCGGATCAAGAACATGGTGCCGGCGCATGTCTGGCGGGTGGCGGCGCGCTATGGCTTGGTGCCGGAGCCAGGTGAGCAACGCGACTGATTTCCTGACATCGCCGATGGAACGCGCACGGGGCCTTCCCCGCGGGGGCGCTTTGCGATAGCGCTGGGGGCAGGAGGACCAGCGATGCTCAAGGCGATGGTGACAGGCGGCAACCGCGGGATCGGCAAGGCGATTGCGGCTGGGCTTGTGGCGGAGGGCATGCAGGTTTGGATCGCTTGCCGGGATGTCGACAGCGGCATGGTCGCCGCGGCGGAGATTGGTGCGACTTGCGTGCCGCTTGATCTGTCGGCACATGACCTGGCGGCGCAGGACCTGACCCTGCCGCCGGAACTCGACGAGGTGGATGTGCTAATCAACAACGCAGGCGTGCTTTTTGAGGCGCCGCTTTTCAGCGTCGACGCGCGGATCGAGGAGTGTCTGCGCGTCATGGTGCTGGGGCCGTATGCGCTGATGCGGCGGGCGCGGGGGGGCATGGCCGAACGTGGCTATGGCCGGATTGTGAACCTGTCGTCTGGCTGGGGCAGCTTTGGCGAAGGGCTGGGCGGACCGGGGGCTTATGGCGTTGCCAAGGCGGCGCTGAACGCGCTGACGGTGGCGGCTGCGCGTGAGATGCCGGTTGGTGTTAAGGTAAATGCCATGTGCCCGGGTTGGGTGCGCACGCAGATGGGCGGGGCAAGCGCGACGCGTAGCCCAGAGGAAGGGGCCGAGACGGCTTTGTGGCTGGCGACCTTGCCCTCGGATGGCCCAACCGGCGGGTTCTTCCGCGACAAAAAAGCAATCGAGTGGTGAGCAGATGATCCAGGTGCAAGGCTTTGCGGGCAAGACGGTTGCGGTTCTGGGACTGGGCCGGTCGGGGCTGTCGGCGGCGCGGGCGCTGGTGGCCGGTGGGGCGGAGGTTGTGGTCTGGGATGACAGCGCCGAGGCGCGGGCGCGAGCCGAGGAAGAGGGGTTTGCTGTACGGCAGATGGCGCGGGCGGAGGCGTTTGACGAGGTGGCGACCCTGGTGGTCAGCCCGGGCATCCCGCATCTCTATCCCACGCCGAACCCTGTGATTGCGGCGGCGTTGCTGGCCGGGGTACCGGTGGACAATGATGTGGGGCTGTTTTTTCGGTCGGTTTCCACCACGGCGTGGGACCGGTTTGATGTGGCGCCGCGTGTGGTTGCGGTGACCGGGTCAAACGGGAAATCGACCACCTCGGCGCTGATCGATCACATCCTGCGTTCGGCTGGGCGGCAGTGTCAGCTCGCGGGCAATATCGGGCGCGGGGTGCTCGATATCGACCCGCCGGGTGATGGCGGGATCGTGGTGCTGGAGCTGTCATCGTATCAAACCGATCTGGCGCGTGCCTTGACCCCGGATGTGGCGGTGTTCACCAATCTGACGCCCGATCATCTCGATCGGCATGCGGGCCATGGCGGGTATTTTGCCGCCAAGCGCCGGCTTTTTGCCGAAGGGGGGCCGGACCGGGCGGTGATCGGCGTGGATGAGGCCGAGGGCCGGTTCCTGGCCGGGCAGCTGAGCGAGGGGCCGGCGGATGACCGGGTGATCCGGGTGTCTTCCGGCGGCAAGCTGCTGGGGCCGGGCTGGAATGTCTTTGCGCGTAAGGGGTTCTTGGCGGAATGGCGCAAGGGGCGGCAGGTGGCCTCGATCGATTTGCGCGAGGTGCATGGTCTGCCGGGGGCGCATAACCACCAGAATGCCTGCGCGGCCTATGCGGCGTGCCGGGCGCTGGGGGTTGCCCCGCGCGAGATCGAGGCGGCGCTGCATAGCTTTGAAGGACTGCCGCATCGCAGCCAGATCGTCGCCGAAGCGGGGGGCGTGCGGTATGTGAATGACAGCAAGGCCACCAATGTGGACAGCGCTGTGAAGGCGCTGCAGGCGTTTGACAAGGTGCGCTGGATTTGTGGCGGGTTGATGAAAGAAGGTGGGCTCGATGGGTTGGCGCCGGGGTTTGGCCATGTGATCAAGGCCTATGTGATCGGGCGCGAGGCGCAGGGCTTTGCGCTGGGGCTGCCGGGGGTGGAGGCGGAGGTCTTCACCGAGATGGCACGGGCGGTGGAGCGGGCTGTGGCTGAGGCGCAGCCGGGCGAGGTGGTTCTGCTGGCCCCGGCGGCGGCGAGCTTTGACCAATATGACAATTTCGAAAAGCGGGGCGAGGATTTCACCGCCTGTGTGCGGGCGGCATTGGGCTTGGCCTGATCCAATTGCGCGCCTTGCGGCGCAAGAGCATGCCGGTCCCCTCCTCCTGGCCTCCTCCCATGGGGGAGGAGGAACCCTGTGGCGGGCCGACCCCGTTTGATCAGCCTTGCGCGATGTGGCGACCGGCGGCGGCGCCAGAGGCCCAGGCCCATTGGAAATTGTAGCCGCCGAGCCAGCCGGTGACATCCACCGCTTCGCCGATGAAATAGAGACCCGGCACGGTGTTGGACATCATTGAGCTGGAGTTGAGTCCGTCGGTGGCGACACCGCCCAGAGTGACTTCGGCGGTGCGGTAGCCTTCGGTGCCGGATGGGGTGAGTTGCCAGTCGGTCAGCGCGGTTGTCAGCGCGGTGATGCGTTTGTCCGAGAGATCGGCAAGGTTGCCGCTGAGGTCGATTTGTTGACCCAGATGGGTGACCAGCCGGGCGGGCAGGTGGTGGGAAAGCTCGGTGGTGAGGTTGCGGCGACCGTCGCTTTGGCGTTTGGTTGCGAGGATCTGGCTGAGGTCGATGTCGGGGAGCAGATCGATCTGGATCGGCTCACCATCACGCCAGTAGCTGGAGAGCTGCAGAATGGCCGGGCCGGAGAGGCCGCGATGGGTGAAAAGAGTCGCTTCGTCAAAGCTTTGGCGGGCGTTTTTCACCCTTGTAGGACAGGAGACCCCCGACAGGTCACGAAACCGGCCTTCGGGAAAGGTGAAGGGTACCAGCGCGGGGCGTGTGTCAGTGACCCGGTGGCCGAACTGCTGGGCGATATCGTAAGCGAGCCCGGTGGCACCCATCTTAGGGATCGATTTGCCCCCTGTGGCAACGATCAAATTGCGCGCGGTGACGGTAACCGCGCGCCCTTCGCGGTCGAGCAAAGCGGTGAAATGGCCGTCGGCGTGGCTGAGATCGCGAAAAGACGTCTGTAGCCAAAGGTGGGCGCCCGCCGCCTCGGCCTCGGCCAGCAGCATCGCGACGATCTGGGTGCTTTTGCCGTCACAAAAGAGCTGGCCCAGGGTCTTTTCGTGCCAGGCGATGCCGTGACGGTCCACCAGATCGATGAAATCCCATTGCGTGTATCGTGCCAAAGCGGATTTGTGGAAGTGTCTGTTTTCGCCGAGAAACCGCGCAGGCTCACAATAAAGGTTCGTGAAGTTGCAGCGCCCGCCCCCGGAGATGCGGATCTTTTCGCCCGGTGCTATGGCGTGGTCGATCACCAGCGCGTCGTCGCCGCATTGCGCCGCGGCCATCAGCCCCGCGGCCCCGGCGCCAAGGATAAGGGTTGTCACCTGCATGCCGCCCCTGACCATGGAACGCCGCCGGGTGCAAGGGCGCGCGGTGATTCGCTTTTGTCTAGCCGTGGTGATTCTTTTCCGCTAGAGTCGGCTTCAGACCCGGAAAACCGGGCGATGTGAGGCAGTTAAAGCGGTGGTCCCATGACAGAAATGGTGTACGGCACAACCCCTGTGCGCGATGTCGAACCTGTGTTGCCGAAATGGTGGCGCACGGTGGATCGATGGACCTTGTCCTGCATTCTGATGCTCTTTGGGATCGGGATCCTGTTGGGGCTTGCGGCCTCGCCACCCCTGGCCGAGCGCAACGGGTTTTCGCCGTTTCACTATGTTGAGCGGCAGGTGATCTTTGGCGCGATGGCGCTGGTGGCGCTGCTTTTGACGTCGATGATGTCGCCGGTGGTGGTGCGACGGCTGGCGGTGCTGGGGTTCCTGGCGTCCTTCGTGGCGTTGGCGCTATTGCCGTTTTTCGGCACGGATTTTGGCAAGGGGGCGGTGCGCTGGTATTCGCTGGGCTTTGCCTCGATCCAGCCGTCGGAGTTCCTGAAACCCACCTTCATCATCGCCGCCGCCTGGCTGATTGCGGCGGCGCAGGATCTGGGTGGGCCGCCGGGGCGGCTTTATTCGTTCATGCTGACGGTGGCGATTGTGCTGATGCTGGCGATGCAACCGGATTTCGGCCAGGCCTGTCTGGTGCTTTTCGGCTGGGGTGTGATGTGGTTTGTCGGCGGGGCGCCGATGGTCCTGCTCTTGGCGCTGGCGGGGCTTGTGGTGCTGGCTGGCAGCTTTGCCTATAGCGCGTCTGAGCATTTTGCCCGCCGGATCGATGGCTTTCTGACGCCTGAGGTCGATCCCACAACCCAGCTGGGCTATGCCACCAATGCCATCCGTGAAGGCGGTTTTTTCGGCGTGGGTGTCGGCGAAGGCCAGGTCAAATGGAGCCTGCCCGACGCGCATACGGATTTCATCATCGCTGTGGCGGCCGAGGAATACGGGCTGGTCATGGTGCTGGCGATCATCGTGCTTTACGCCACCATCGTCGTGCGCTCGATGATCCGGCTGATGCGCGAACGGGATCCGTTTATTCGCCTTGCCGGCACCGGCCTTGCCGCGATGTTTGGCGTGCAGGCGATGATCAATATGGGTGTGGCGGTACGGCTTTTGCCCGCCAAAGGTATGACGCTGCCCTTTGTCAGCTATGGCGGATCGTCGCTGATTGCCGGCGGAATTGCCGTTGGTATGCTGCTGGCCTTTACAAGAACCCGTCCGCAAGGCGAAATTGGCGACATTCTGCGGGGACGCCTGCGGTAAGCTGGTTTGGGGGGCAGGCCGCGCATGGCCTGCGGTGAAGGGGTATGAGCCAAGAATCTCGACCACCGCTATTGGTGATGGCCGCGGGGGGTACCGGCGGGCACATGGTCCCGGCGCAGGCCCTGGCCGAGCTGATGCTGCGCCGCGGCTGGCGGGTCAAACTGTCGACCGATGCGCGCGGGGCGCGCTATACCGGCGGCTTTCCCCACACGGTTGAGATCGAGGAAGTTTCCAGCGCCACCTTTGCGCGCGGCGGGGTGCTGGCCAAGGCGCTGGTGCCGTTTCGGATTCTGGGCGGGATCGTCTCGATGGCGCTGCGCATGCGGCGCGACAGGCCGGATGTGGTGGTGGGGTTTGGCGGCTACCCGTCGATCCCGGCTTTGGGGGCGGCCTGGCTTTTGCGGCTGCCACGCATGATCCATGAACAGAACGGTGTGCTGGGGCGGGTGAACCGGATCTTTGCCAAACGTGTGAACCGTGTCGCCTGCGGCACCTGGCCGACCGACTTGCCCGATGGCGTCGAGGGTGTGCATGTGGGCAACCCGGTGCGGCTGGCGGTGCATGAGCGGGCCGGGGCCGGCTATATCCCGCCCGGCGACTACCCGATGTCGATCCTGGTGATTGGCGGCAGCCAGGGCGCGCGCATCCTGTCGGATATCGTACCCCCGGCGATTGCGGCGCTGCCGATGGCTCAGATTCAACACCTGCGGGTCAGCCATCAGGCGCGGGACGAGGATGGAGAGCGCGTTGCGACCTACTATGCCGAGCATGGGGTGGACGCCGAGGTACAGCCCTTCTTTCACGACCTGCCGACACGGATGAGCGAGGCGCAGCTAGTGATCTCCCGCTCAGGCGCCTCCAGCGTCGCCGATATCAGCGTGATCGGGCGTCCGGCGATCCTGATCCCCTACGCTGCGGCGATCCGCGATGAACAGACGGCCAATGCGCGGGCGCTGGTCGATGCCGGCGCTGCGATCCTGATGCCGGAAAGCCAGCTGAGCGTCGAGACGCTGACTGAGATGATCAAGTCGGTGCTAGACAATGGCGACGGCGCCTTGCAGATGTCGCTGGCCGCTTTGACCGTCGCCAAACCGGACGCGGCAGAGGAGCTAGGAGCGCTGGTCGAGACCCTGGCCGGCCACGCAACACCAGACCCAAGCAGCGAGGATGTCACCGAATGAACGCCGCCACCAAACTGCCCGGCGATGTGGGCCCCATTCATTTCGTCGGCATTGGCGGTATCGGCATGTCGGGCATCGCCGAGGTGCTGCTGAACCAGGGCTATGTGGTGCAGGGCTCCGACCTCAAGGCCTCCAAGATCACCGAACGGCTGGAAGAGCTGGGGGCCTATGTCTTTGTCGGCCAGCGGGCGCAGAACCTCGATGCGGCTGAGGTGGTGGTGGTGTCCTCGGCGATCAAACCCGGCAATCCCGAATTGGATGAAGCGCGCCGACGGGGTTTACCCGTGGTGCGCCGGGCCGAGATGCTGGCCGAGCTGATGCGCCTGAAATCCAACATCGCTGTCGCCGGCACCCACGGCAAAACCACCACGACCACCATGATGGCCGAGCTGATGGTCGCGGGCGGCTTTGATCCGACGGTGGTCAATGGCGGCATCATCCACGCCTATGGCTCAAACGCGCGGATGGGGCAGGGCGAATGGATGGTGGTGGAGGCCGATGAGAGCGACGGCACCTTCAACCGCCTGCCCGCCACCATCGCCATCGTCACCAATATCGATCCAGAGCATATGGAGCATTGGGGGGATTTCGATGCGCTGCGCGACGGGTTCTACGAGTTTGTGTCGAACATTCCCTTCTACGGTCTGGCGGTGTGCTGCACCGACCATGAAGAGGTCCAGCGCCTTGTCGGCCGGGTGACGGACCGGCGCGTCGTAACCTATGGCTTTAACGCGCAGGCCGATGTGCGCGGGGTGAACCTGCGCTATGAAAAGGGTGTGGCGCATTTCGACATCGCCTTGCAGGCCGAAGATCGCGTGATCGAAGGCTGCACCTTGCCGATGCCCGGCGATCACAACGTATCCAACGCCTTGAGCGCAGTGGCGGTCTGCCGCCATCTGGGGATGAGCTTTGATGAGATTCGCGCTGCGCTGGCCAATTTCGGCGGCGTGAACCGGCGCTTTACCCGCGTGGGCGAGGTGAACGGTGTCACGATCATCGACGATTACGGCCATCACCCGGTGGAGATTGCCGCGGTGCTGAAAGCCGCGCGGCAAGCAAGCGAAGGAAGGGTGATCGCGGTGCATCAGCCACATCGCTACACGCGGTTGCACTCCTTGTTCGAGGATTTCTGCGCCTGTTTCAACGAAGCGGATGTGGTGGCCATTGCCGAGGTCTTTGCCGCCGGCGAAGAGCCGATTGAGGGCGCTGAGCGTGATGATCTGGTGGCCGGGCTGATCCGGCACGGCCATCGCGACGCCCGCGCGCTGACCCGGCAGGAGGATCTGACGCGGCTGGTGCGCGAAGAGGCGCGGCCGGGTGACATGGTGGTTTGCCTGGGCGCGGGGACAATCTCGACCTGGGCGAATGAGCTGCCTGTGAAGCTGGCGGAGGCTGCAGCCTAAGCCAGCATGGCCATCGGGTTTTCCAGGTTGTCCTTGATCGCCTGCAAAAGCTCCGCCCCCAGCGCGCCATCGATCACCCGGTGATCGACGCTGAGCGTGACGCTCATCACCGTGGCGACGGCGAGCGCGCCATTTTCGTCGACAATCGGTTTCTTGACGCCGGCGCCGACGGCCAGGATCGCGCCGTGCGGCGGGTTGATCACCGCGTCGAAATTGTCGATGCCGAACATGCCGAGGTTGGAGATTGCAAAGCTGCCACCCTGGTATTCATGCGGCGCCAGCTTGCGGTCGCGGGCGCGGGTGGCGAGGTCTTTCATCTCGGCGCTGAGGGCCGAGAGGCTCTTTTGGTCCGCGTCTTTGAGAACGGGGGTAAAAAGCCCGCCTTCGATGGCCACCGCGACGGCAACATCCGACGGGGTCAGGTGCAGGATGCGGTCGCCTGCCCAGACCGCATTGGCCGCGGGCACCTGTTGCAGGGCCAGCGCGCAGGCCTTGATGATGAAATCGTTGACGCTGAGTTTTACACCGCGGGCTTCGAGCTGTTTGTTGAGTTGCGCTCGG
>JAAUYB010186303.1_pt1 | contig 69354 bp, 71 predicted proteins | sample 7278071 | NCBI WGS metagenome assembly JAAUYB01 (sample SAMN14350121, study PRJNA611818) | marine sediment metagenome | isolation source: surface marine sediment (1.8m) | place: French Polynesia: Moorea | collected 2018-08
ACGGCGACGCCCAGGGCGAGCAAAGCGGTCAGAGCAAGGTTTTTCATCGGTCTTCCTTTCGGGTTCAGTGGGTTCGATTAGTCGTTGTCGCGGGATTCTTCGGCGAGCGTGGCGAAGATCGAGCGCGCGGTGCCGTTGTGCTGGTTCTTGGCCGAGAAGTTGATCTGCTCGTTGCCGAAGTAGACGCGGCCTTCGTTCGAGGTGCGGGTCGCGGCGTCTTTCAGCTGCACCAGCTCGCTCAGGGTGTACTGGCCGGCTTCAGCGCCGACGGACGCTTCGAGTTGGGTCTGGGCCAGCGCCGGGGCGGCGACGCCCAGGGCGATGACGGTGGTCAGGGCAAGTTTCTTCATGTCAGTCTCCATCAGGTTGGTCGTGTGTTTGGTCTCAGGGTTGTGTCTCGGGCGGTGTCGCCTTCGATGACCGGGAAATGGGTTTGGCCCGTTGAAACATCAATGAACATGAGCGTGAGCAATTCGTGACGAATGTGCGTGAGCGCACATCGCGATGGCACCCCTTGAACGCGAGTGCGGGGTTCCCATATACCCGCGCCGTGTTTTCTGTTCCCCTTCTGGAAACAGCACCATATTTCTGCCCAAGTTTGTCTCTAGCACCGGGCCGGAATGGCGATGAGCAGCACCAACACTCCCCTGGCGCCTCGGACAGCGGCGAAGCCCGGCCCGCGGTGGCGCGACGCGCTGGTGGTGGGCGGGCTCTTTGCGCTGGTGCTGGCGGGGCTCGTGAGCCTGGCGGCGGCGACCGGCTGGCAAGAGACCATGGCGCAGATCGCCAAGCTGACCGCGCCCGAGATCCTGCTGCTTTTGGCCTTGAGCCTGGTCAATTACGGCTTCCGCGGCCTGCGCTGGCACCTCTTCGCCCGCCGGCTGGGTCTGCCCACGGGCGTCGGCCAGGACATGCGGCATTTCCTCGGCGGCTTTGCAATGAGCGTGACGCCGGGCCGGGTGGGCGAACTGGTGCGGATGCGCTGGCTCCGGCGCGAGACCGGCTGGTCGTTCGAGCGCACGGCACCTCTGGTTCTGGTCGACCGCGCCTCAGACCTCGCCGCGATGGCGCTGATCCTGGCGGTTGCAGTGTCGCTGTCGGCAGCGGGCATGGCCGGCGCGTTGCCGGTGGTCGCCCTGGCGCTTTTGGCCGCGTATGTCGCGACAAGGCCGCGGCTCTTGTCGGGCATCGCCTCGGCCGCCTACCGGGTCGTGGGGCTTTGGCCGCGGCTCTTTGCGCGCGTGCGCACCGCAGCGCGGTCGCTGGCGCGATTCTCGTCGGCCCGCGTGATGGCCGGCGCGGCGGTGCTGGGCGTGATCGGCTGGCTGGCCGAGGGCTATGCGTTTCACTTGCTGCTGACCTGGATGGGCGCCGATATCGGGTTCTGGACCGCGGTTGCATTCTTCGTCTTCGCCACGCTCGCCGGCGGGCTGACCGGTGCGCCGGGCGGCGTCGGCGGGGCCGAGGCGGCGATGATCGGGCTCCTGATGCTCGAAGGCATCCCGCTCGAGGTTTCGGTCCCCGCCACGTTGATCATCCGCGTCACCACGCTGTGGTTCGCCATCGGCATCGGCTTTGCCGTTTTCCCCTTCGCCGAACGTCTGTCCTTGAAGGCCCGCGATGCGCTGGAAAACCGCTGAATACACCGGATGGGGCCGGGCGCTGCGGGCCTCCGGCGAGCTGGCGCGGCCGGAAAAGCGGTCGGCGCTGGCCGCCCTGATGGCCGAAGCGCCCGCCCCTGCGATCGGACGGCGGCGCAGCTATGGCGACGCCTGTCTGAACGACGGCGGCCGGGCCGTCGACATGACTCGCCTCGACCGGTTCCTGGGCTTCGACCCCGAGACCGGCGTGCTCGAGGTCGAGGCCGGCATGACGCTTGGCGAGATCGCGCGCATACTCGCCCCCAAGGGCTGGCTGCCGGCTGTGATGCCCGGCACCGGCTTTGCCACCGTCGGCGGCGCCATTGCCAACGATGTGCACGGCAAGAACCACCACGGCGCGGGATCCTTCGCCCAGCATGTCGCTTCGCTGACCCTGATCACTGGCCAGGGCCCGCGCAAGGTGAAGCCCGGCACCAAGCTCTTCAAGGCGACCGCGGGCGGGCTCGGCCAGACCGGGGTGATCGCCGCGGCCGAGCTGCAGCTTGGCCGAGCCAAGGGCGACATCGTCACGGTGACCGAACGGCGGGCTGAGACGCTCGATGCCTTCCTCGGGCTACTCGACCGGTCCGAGGCGACCTACACGGTGGGCTGGATCGACGCCACGGCGCGAGGGCAGTCGTTGGGCCGCGGCATGCTGGAAGAGGCCGAGACCGGCGCCGGGCTGGTGCCCGCGCCGAAGCCGGCGAAATCGGTGCCCCTCGACGCGCCCGGCTTTGTCCTGTCGCCACCGGTCGTGCGGGCCTTCAACGCCGGCTACTACCGCCGCATCCCAGCGCGCGGGCGCACGGTGGTGAAGCCGATCGGCGAATTCTTCTTCCCGCTCGACCGGATCCACGACTGGAACCGGCTTTACGGCAAGGCCGGGTTCCACCAGTTCCAATGCGTGGTGCCGGTGGCCGAGGCGGAGGCCCTGCGCGAGATGCTGCGGCGCATCGCGGCGTCGCGGCTGGCCTCGCCGCTGGCGGTGCTGAAGCGCATGGGGCCGGGACGGGCCGGGTACATGAGCTTTCCGATGGAGGGCTATACCTTGGCCGTCGATTTCCCCAACCGGCCTGGGGTGGTGCGACTGGTCGGCGCGCTGGAAGAGATCGCGGCCGAGGCCGGCGGGCGAATCTATCTGGCCAAGGACTCGCTGGCTTCGGGCGACCGTGTGCGGGCGATGTACCCCGAGCACGGCGACTGGCTGGCCGAAGTGACCAAGGCCGACCCCGACGTCGCGATGGCGACCGATCTGGTGCGGCGGTTGGGCTTGAGATGAGCGAGACCTGGCTGATACTGGGCGCCACCTCGTCGATGGCGCGCGCGCTGGCCCGGGCCCTGGCGGAGCGCGGCGACGGGCTGGTCTTGGCGGGGCGCGACGGCGACGATCTGGCGGCGCTGGCGGCGGATTGCCGGATGCGCGGGGCGCGGCTGGCCGAGCCGGCGGCTTTTGACGCGCGCCGCCCGGAGGGCTTCGAAGCGCTGATCGCGCGCGTGGCACGGGAAGCGGGCGTGCTGAACGCCGCGGTCTTCGTGGGCTCGATGCCCGACCAGGCCGAGATCGACGCCGACCCGGCCCTGATCGACGGCACCGTGATCGACAGTTTCTCCGGCCCCGCACGGGTCCTGCAGATGCTGGCGCCCGAGATCGAGGCGCGCGGGGCGGGCACCGTGGTCGGCGTGGGCTCGGTTGCGGGCGACCGCGGGCGGCTCGGCAACTACGTCTATGGCGGCGCCAAGGCGGGGTTTCACGCCTATCTGTCGGGGCTGCGGAACCGGCTGACGCGGTCGGGCGGGCATGTCGTGACGGTCAAGCCCGGCCCGGTCGACACCGCGATGACTTGGGGGCTGCCATCCTTGCCCTTCATGACCACGCCCGAGACAGTGGCGCGCGACATCCTGCGGGCGGTGGCGCGGCGGCGCAACGTGATCTATTCGGCGTGGATCTGGTGGGCGATCATGCTGGTGATCCGGCTGATCCCGGAACCTCTGTTCAAGAAGCTGTCGATCTGAGCGGGTTCGAATCGCGCTTCGCGCGATCCGACCGGGGCGAGGGGGCGCTGCCCCCTCGCGCTCCCCCGAGATATTTCCGGCCAGATGAAGGGGAAGCTTGGGAGTGGGTCAGCCGACCCATTGCTGCCAGAGGCCGGCGGCGTAGAACATGATCGACAGGGTCAGGCAGATCAGGCCGAGCCCGTGCTTGTCGCGCATCGCAAAGACGATCGGGTCGTAGTCCTGCCGGCCCTTGTAGCCGAGCCAGATCATCCGCACGAGCCAGGCGGCAAGCGGCAGGATCGCCACCCAGAGCAGCCATTGCGTGGGGTAAAGCGCCCGGCCCTGATCGGTGAAACTGTAGAGGAAGAAGATCAGCACGGCGGCGAAGGCGCCGAGGCAGGCGACGTTCAGCAAGTCGCCGCGGTCGGGCTTGCCGTAGCCGCGGCCCGGCAGGCGCTCGTCGCCCTTGGCCAGCGTCACCTCGGTCATGCGCTTGACGCAGCCGAGCGTGACGAAGGCGGGGAAGATGAAGACTAGCAGGTAGCCGGTGACGTAGACGTCGACCGCCATGGCGCCGGCGATCACGCGCAAGGTGTAGAGGCTGGCCAGCGCCGCGATGTCGATCCAGCGCAGGCGCTTGAGCGTCAGCGAATAGGCCAGCGACAGCACCATGTAGAGCGCCACAACGCCCAGGAACGCCGCGCCGAGATAGGCGCCGAGGCCAAGCGCCAAGAGGCCGAGGGCGAGGCTCGTCGCCATGCCGACCTTGATCGGCACCGCGCCGTTGGCGAAGGGGCGGCGGTGCTTGGTGGCGTGCAGGCGGTCGGCCTCGAGGTCGAGCAGGTCGTTGACGATGTAGATCGACGAGGCGGCGGCCGAGAAGGCGGCGATACCCAAGAGCACCAGGGCCAAGGTGGCGAGGTCGAATTGATGCGCCGCGATTGCCGGCACCAGCAAGAGCACGTTCTTGACCCATTGATGCGGGCGCAGGGCGCGGGCCAGGTCGCGGCCGCGCCAGCCACCGGGCAGCTCGGTGACGGGCCTGCCGGCGGCGCGCAGCGCCCGGGCGACGGCCGGATGGCTGCCGACGATCACCGCCGCTTGCGCACGGTCCCAGACGGCGCGGTCGACGGCGGCGTCGCCGGCATAGTCGAAGCCGCGCTCGCCAAAGGCCTCGACCAGCGCCTCGGCCTTGGCCGCGCCCTTGAGGTTGATGTCTGTGGTCGAGGCGAAGCTGCGCGGCGAGAGACCATGGTGACGGGCCAGCGCCTCGACCAGCGAGGTGTCGGAGGCCGAAGCCAGCACGACCTCGCGTCCCTCCGCTCGCGCGTCCCGCGCCAGGGCGGCGACGGCGGGGGTCACCGGCAGAAGATCGGTGCGCAACTCGGCCAGATCCGCCAATTCGCGCTTTAGCACCTCGGGGTGGCCAAAATGGGTCAGGCTGGCGCGCAAAGTGCCGAACGGATCCCGGCCAAGCGCGGCCCAGAAGCACTCAAAGAGCATGTCGGTGCGCAGGAATGTCCCGTCGACGTCGAGCACCAGCGGCCGCGGCTCAGCCATCCGGGGCGGCTCCGACCAAGGCGAAGGCGCAGGCGTCGGTGATCAATTCGGGCGGGGTCAGGCAGAGGCCGCGGGCGACGGTCCAGGCGGCGAGCACCTTGGGCACATAGGCCCGCGTCTCTTTGTAAGGCGGCACACCGGAGTGATTGCGCACCGCGTTTTCACCGGCGTTGTAACCTGCCAGAACGAGCAACGGGTCGGAATCGAACCGGTCGATCAACCAGTCGAGATAGGCGACCCCGCCGCGGATGTTGTCGGCAGGATCGGCGATGTCGGCCACCCCGAACCTTTCGGCAGTGGCGGGCATCAATTGCATAAGCCCGGTGGCGCCTTTCGGGCTGACAGCGTCGCTGCGACCCGAGGACTCGATGCCGATCACTGCCAGCACCAGCGCCGGCGACACCTTGGTGCCGATCGTCGCCATCAGGATGTCACGGCCATGGGCCTGGGCGATGGCTTGCAAGGCCTGCAGACGCGGCGCGGCGACGCCGGGGCCCTTGTCGAGTTCGCGGACCGCCACGGCCAAGCGGCTCGGGCTGCCGGCGGTGAGATCGGGAGAGACGGCCTGCCAGAACCAATCGAAGGCGCCGACGGCGACGGTTTCGCTTTCTGGCTCGTCCGCCGGTGGCTTCGGTTTCGGCGCTTGCGGCTGGATCTGGACGGTGATGCGTTTTCCTGCACCCGGCTTCGGCACGCCCACGCGTTTGAAGGTGAAGTCCGGAAACGGCTTTGGCTCGTCCGCCATCGCAGGCGGAACGCCAAAAACATACGCCAGGACCAGCGCGAGGACGGTTTGCTTCATGGAAGGCACTGCTCTGCCCGATTTGGTGTTTTGAACTGTTTCGCAAAGTCCTGTTCTTTTGGCCAGGACGGCGTCGACACACAGGCAATTTTTCCCGCTCAGACTGTGATCAATGCCACGCCCCGCACCGAACCTACACGACGTCGAAACGAAAGAAAGGCTAAAATTCAGTGGGTTATGGACACTCTGCCAAGAAAAATCACATAGACCAAAATTGTACGATCCCCGCCCAAATCTTGCCCGAATTCCGGGGCCTACTTGCTCCATGCCGAGACGGGCAAAGGGAGAGCTGCTTCCCCCCGCGCTTGTGGAGGTACCGTGACGCAAGCGTCAGAAACTACGGAGAGAGAGATGAAACTGTTCAACCTGCTCAAGAGCTTCCAGCGCGACGAAGACGGTGCTGTGACCGTTGACTGGGTCGTCCTGACCGCTGCCATCGTCGGCCTCGGCATTGCCGTGCTGACCACCGTTGGTGGCGCGACTGACGACTACGCCGATGAAATCGGCTCGCACCTGTCGGCTCAGGGCATCAAGACCACCTACTAAGGTCTTCCTCGAAAACATCAAAAGGGCCGCGACCATCTCGGACGCGGCCTTTTTTGTTGATTGTAGTAGATATTGAAACACACCGTTTCGCGGTTGCAGTCGGTACTTTCATTCTCTCATAAATTGTACCGATCCTGCCCCAATCCTGCCCCATTTGCACTGTCTATCTTCGGTCGCCAAGACGCCGAAAAGGCCAACGCCTCGCCGGTCGAGGGCACAACAAACTGGAAGAACCAGAACCACCGGAGAGAGAGATGAAACTGTTCAACCTGATCAAGCGCTTCGAGCGCGACGAAGATGGCGCCGTGACCGTCGACTGGGTCGTGCTGACCGCTGCCATCGTCGGCCTCGGCATTGCCGTGCTGACCACCGTGGGCGGCGCTACCGACGACTATGCCGACGAAATCGGCTCGCACCTGTCGGCGCAAGGCATCAAGACCACCTACTAAGGTCTTTTCGACCTATCTGGGCCGCGTCCTCCACTCGGGCGCGGCCCTTGGCGTTTTTTACAGGCGCCAAGCGGCAGCGGCATTCCGCCAGACCCGACGCCGCGGTGAGTTCGCCATGAAATTGCCACAATTCGCCTAATACTCGTCAACAACCCATGCCGGCGGGCGCCGCACCAAAGAAAACAACAATATGGAGGCAGGGACATGTGGCCAAGAATGGCGGAGGAGCAGGCCGAGCACCTAGACGGGCTTTCGATTGCGGCTGCGGCGATGATCGCCGTCCTGCTGGCAACCGTCGCGATCCTACCGCAGACAACGGGACAAGACCGGCAGATCGGCCGGGACGCCGCACCCTATCTGGCGGCCGCGCAAGGCGATAATTGACCGAAGTCGGACGACACTGTTCGCTTTCCGGGAAAATAACGCACCAAAACCGTGATCTGCACACGGTTTCGCCAGAATCCCCGAAGATAGTCAGGGCCGATATCCCGCGCGCCACGAGTGACTGGCGTGTGGCCCTAGAGTGGAAGGACAAACGATGAGGTTGGTTTTTGGACTGGTCTTGGTGGTTGGCGTCGGCCTCGCCAGCTTTGCCGTATACATGGCCAAGGATTATATCGGCGCCTATCAGGCCGAACTGGCGCGCGAGCGCGCCGCGCGGGATCAGATCGTCCCGACCGTCGAGGTCGTCGTGCTGAACCGGCAGGTCGCCTATGGTGAGCCGATCAGCCAGGAAGACGTGCGTCCAGTGAAGTGGCCGGAAACCGCGGTGCCGGAAGGCGCCTTCATTGGCATCGAGGCGGTCTTTCCCGAAGGCGAGACAGAGCTGCGCACCGCGTTGCGTGCGATGGAAAAGGACGAGGCGCTGTTGGCCGTCAAGGTCACCGAGCCCGGTGAGGATGCCGGCGTCAGCTCACGCCTGACCAAGGGCATGCGCGCATTCGCCATCCGCGTTGACGTGGCCAGCGGCGTGTCAGGCTTCTTGCGCCCGGGCGACCGGGTCGACGTCTACTGGAGCGGTCGGCTCCCCAGCACCCGCGGCGGCGAAACCGAGCAAGAGGTCACTCAACTGATCCAGTCTGGCGTGCGCCTGGTCGCGGTCGACCAGATCGCCGACGAGGATCGGCACAGCCCGACGATCGCCCGCACGGTAACTGTCGAGGCCTCGCCCCTGCAGGTTGCCGCTCTGGCGCAGGCGCAGAACACCGGCCGGTTGTCGCTGTCCTTGCTCGGCGCCACCGACGAAAAGGTGGCCGATGCCAACGTCACGATCAACCAGTCGACGCTTCTGGGCATCGAGGCGGAGCAGATCGCCGAAGTGCAAGAGGAAGAGGTCTGCACGATCCGGACCCGTCGCGGTGCCGACATCATCGAGACGCCGATCCCCTGCACGAACTAGCAGTACAACATCCCGTAGGCAGGCCCCGAATCCGGGGCCTGTTTGCATTTTGGCCCCCCAGTCGGCCCAGTCTGTTGCCAGTTATCCACATAAAGTGCGTGCTGCAACCTTCTGATTATTGCGTGGAAACAGTTTTTCGGTCATGGTCGGGCGAACGCTGGCAATCTAGACCAGCTATTGGTGATCATAGAGGCAGGATCACATGCACATTGCTAGACACCTCGGGGCAGCCCTTATCGGGTTTTCCGTCCTCGCGATCTCGGCGCCCGCGCCCGAGGCTCAAACTCTTCGCGTGATGAAGGGCTCGACAGCCCGCAATCTCAATGTCCCGATGAACCGCGCGGTGGTCGTTGAAAGCGACGTCCCGTTCGCGGAGCTATCGATCGCAAATCCGTCGATCGCCGACATCTCGACGCTGTCGGACCGCACGATCTATGTGCTCGGCAAAGCGCCTGGACGCACCACGCTGACGCTTCTGGGACCCGACGGGCGGTTGATCACGAATGTCGAGGTGCAGGTCGCGCCCGACATCGCCGAATTCAAAGAACGCTTGCAGCAGATCCTGCCCGGCGAACGCATCGAGGTGCGCACCGCCAATGACGGCATCGTGCTTAGCGGCGTTGTCAGCAGCACCGCACGGCTCGACCGGGCGCTTGACCTTGCGCAACGCTACGCGCCGGACCGGGTGTCGAACCTGATGTCGGTCGGCGGCACCCAACAGGTGATGTTGAAGGTGCGGTTTGCCGAAATGGAGCGCTCGGTCAGCAAGAGCCTGTCGTCCTCGATCGCGGCGACCGGCGGTGTGGATGTCGGCATCGACACCGAGACCGGCACCTGGCTGGATGGCACCAACGCTCTCGGCAGCCCGATCGCCGTGACGGCCGGCACCGAAGGCGCGTTGGCCCTGGGCTTCACCGCCGGCAGCGTGCAACTGGGCATTCTTCTGGAAGCCCTTGAAACTAAAGGCGTTGTTCGCACCTTGGCCGAGCCGAACCTGACCGCTCTGTCGGGACAGGAGGCGAGCTTCTTGGCCGGCGGCGAGTACCCGATCCCCGTCGTTGACAACGACGGCGCGGTGACCATCGAATACAAGCCGTTCGGGGTCGAGTTGACCTTCACCCCGCGCGTTGTCGACAAGGACGTGATCAATCTGCAGCTCAACGCGGCCGTCTCGGGCCTCGACAGCACGGTGACGTTCCAGCAGGGTGGCATTTCGGTCAATGCCTTCCGCCGCCGCGAGACCGCCACCGTGGTCGAGATGCGCGACGGCGAAAGCTTCGCCATCGCAGGTCTCTTGGAGGACGATTTCCAGGATCTCGTGGGCCAAGTGCCCTGGCTTGGCGATATTCCGGTGCTCGGCACCCTGTTCCGCAGCTCCAGCTACGAGCGTCAGCAGAGCGAGTTGGTGATCATCATCACCCCACATCTGGTGACGCCGACCCGCGGTGAGGCCCTGGCCCTGCCGACCGACCGGCTGCAGCCGCCCACCGAAGCCGACCTGTTCCTGTTCGGCAAGACCGCCGCCGGCGAACGCCTGCCCCGGACGGGTCCTGTGGCGGAAGTCGCCAAGCAGGACTTCACCGGGTCCTATGGCTACGTAATGGATTGATATCATGGCCAAGCGCAGCACTCCCCTCCTCGCCGCCGCAAGCCTGCTGGCCCTGACCGCCTGCAGCGACAGCGAGATCTTCTCGAGCTGGACCCAACCAGCCGGCGAATTCCTCGACGAGGGCGGCTTCGGCAACCCGACGATGAACAACGTCCAGATCCACAACGGCGAAAAGCAGGTGCTGATCGACCTCAACAGCCGCTTCCAGCGCGAGGTCACCCCGGTCGTCACCTTCGACTTCAATTCGGCACGGCTCGATGGCAATGCCCGGGCGATCCTGCGCCGCCAAGCGCATTGGATCCGGCAATTCCCGGAGATCCGCTTCCGCGTCTATGGCCACACCGACCTGGTCGGGTCGGAGGGCTACAACAAACGTCTCGGCCAGCGCCGCGCCAATGCGGTCGTCGCCTTCCTGGCACGCCAAGGCGTCAGCCGCTCGCGGCTCGAGGCGGTGGTGTCCTTCGGCGAAACTCAGCCGGTGGTCGCCACGACCGACCGCGAACGCCGCAACCGTCGTGCGGTGACCGAGGTCTCGGGCTTCATCCGGACCCATCCGACGCTTCTAAACGGCAAATATGCCGAGGTGATTTTCCGCGAATATGTGGAAAGCGCAACCGAAGCGCCGCCGCGTCGCGAGTCCGGGCTAGAGGTTATCGCCGGCCAGGGACAATAGGGCTGATCGGAAGCTTTCGTTCGAAAAGACCGAATAATTACGATCTTTTGGCCGTAATCTCGCCCAGTTTCCCAAGCAACTATTCACTCTAGAGGCAGTCTTTCCGGCCCCCGAAAGAAGGGCCGGGAAGCCGGCGGGCGGTGTCATCCAACCGTCGGACAGGCGCTTCGTTGGGAATAGAGGGACCTGGGTGATGACAGTTAGTACGGCCATGCAGACGGATCCTGCGCCAATTCAGGCCTGCACCGTCGCACGTGACGTTCAGAAATTCGATCTCTTGATCGAAGACATGGAAACCGAGCTCGGCGAGTCTTGGGGCGATTTGACGTTTGAGGATGCACGGGTCTTTTTCACCCAGCCAGACGCCAAATACCTGGAATTTGTGGCGATCGCGATCGACGATCAGGACGAAGTCAACCTCGCCGCCATCGCCGATTTGATCGAAACGGCGAATTCGAACGGGCTGAAGGTGATCCTGATCGCCGAGAATGTCAGCCCGATCGCCCTGCATCAGTTGCTGAAGCTTGGGGCGCGGGAATTCGCGCCCTACCCGCTGCCCGAGGGCACGTTGCACGACGCGATCGAGCGTTTGCGCTCGCCCGAACCGACCAACGAACTGACAGCCCCGCTGCATGCCGGCCTGGCGCATGCCGGCGGCGCGAACCGCAACGGCGTGATCGTCACCGTACATGGGCTCGCCGGCGGCGTCGGCGCCACGACACTGGCGGTCAACATGGCCTGGGAACTGGCCAACGTCGAAAAGAAAAAGCCCACCAAGGTGTGCATTCTGGATCTCGACCTGCAATTCGGCTCTGTCGCGACTTATCTCGATCTGCCCCGCCGCGAGGCGGTTTACGAGCTGTTGAGCGACACCTCGGTGATGGACACCGACGCGTTTCTGCAGGCCCTCGACTGCTTCAACGAAAAACTGCATGTCTTGACCGCGCCGTCGGATATCCTGCCGCTCGACCTGATTGGTCCCGAGGACATCCAACGTCTGTTGGAAGTGGCGACGGCGAATTTCGACTACGTGGTGGTCGATATGCCGACCACCGTCGTGCAATGGACCGAAAGTGTTTTGGCCGACAGCCACGTCTATCTGGCGCCGCTGGAGTTGGACATGCGCTCGGCCCAGAACACGCTGCGGATGGTCCGCGCGCTTAAAAGCGAGGATCTGCCCTACGAAAAGCTGCGCTATGTGCTGAATCGGGCGCCGAAATTCACCGATCTTAACGGCAAGTCCCGGGTCAAGCGCATGGCGGAAAGCCTGGATGTGGTTATCGACCTGATGATGCCCGACGGCGGCAAGCCGGTGGTGCAAAGCGGCGACCACGGCTTGCCCTTGGCCGAGACCGCGGCGAAAAATCCGCTGCGCAAGGAGATCCAGAAACTCGCGCAGTCGATCCACAAGCACAATACCGAACAGGCCGACGTCGAGGCCGGTGCCTGAGGACAGGAAGAAGGAACGAGCCCGTGTTCGCACGTTACAAAAAGACCGCCGGCGCCAAGCCCGTCGATGCGCCGGCACCGAGCCAGAACGCCGCGGCCGCCACAGCCCAGACCGCGTCGCAACCCGCCGCGGCGGTTGCTGCCGCCCCGGCACCGCAGCGCAAGCCCCTGCCGCGGCAGGCGGCGCAGGTCACCCCTGTCGACAAGGAACGCAAGCGCAAAGAGCGGATTGCCGAGATCAAGGTTGAACTGCACAAGCGGCTCTTGGACAACCTCAACCTCTCCGCGCTCGAGCATGCCTCCGAGGCGGATCTGCGCTCGGAAATCGCGGCGATCTCTGGCGAAGCGCTGGAAGACATGTCGGTGGTGCTGAACAAGGACGAACGCGGCACACTCAATCAAGATCTCTACAACGAGGTGACCGGTCTCGGTCCGCTCGAGGCTCTGCTGCAGGACGACACCGTCAACGACATTCTGGTCAACGGCCCGCAGCAGATCTTCGTCGAGCGCGCGGGCAAGCTGGAAATGACCGACATCACGTTTAAGGATGAGCGCCACCTTTTGCGGATCATCGACAAGATCGTGTCGGCCGTCGGTCGTCGGGTCGACGAATCGAACCCCTACGTTGACGCGCGCCTCGCCGACGGGTCGCGCTTCAACGCGATGGTGCCGCCGATCGCGGTCGACGGCTCGCTGGTCTCGATCCGGAAATTCAAGAAGGACAAGCTGGGAATCAAGGATCTGGTCGAATTCGGAGCCTTCAGCCCGGAAATGGCGATATACCTCGAAGCCGCCGTGGCCTGCCGGCTGAATGTCATCGTCTCGGGCGGGACCGGTTCCGGTAAAACGACGACGCTGAACGCGCTCAGCTCGTTCATCGACAATTCGGAACGCATCCTGACCATCGAGGACACTGCAGAACTTCAGCTGCAACAAACCCACGTGGGTCGGATGGAAAGCCGCCCGCCCAATGTCGAAGGCAAGGGCGCCGTCACCCCGCGGGATTGTCTGAAGAACGCGCTTCGGATGCGTCCCGACCGCATCATCGTGGGTGAGACCCGCGGCGAGGAAGTGATCGACATGCTGCAGGCGATGAATACCGGCCACGACGGCTCGATGACCACGATCCACGCCAACTCGGCCCGCGACGGCATCAGCCGTCTTGAGAACATGATCGCCATGGCCGGAATCGAAATGCCGCTGAAGGCAGTGCGCAGCCAGATCGCAAGCGCTGTGAATCTGCTGGTGCAGGCCAGCCGCCTGCAGGACGGCAGCCGCCGCATGGTGTCGATCACCGAGCTGACCGGCATGGAAGGCGAGGTGATCTCGATGCAAGAGGTGTTTCGCTACCAGCGGCTGGGGCTTGAACCCGACGGCAAGATCATCGGCCAGTTCACCGCCACCGGCGTGCGGTCGCATTATTCGGAACGGTTCAAGCAGTGGGGCTACAACTTGCCGCCTGAAATCTTCGAACCCTCGGTACAGGTCTGATCGCAATGTCCATCCCCATAGAACCGCTTATCTACGGACTGATCTTTGTCGCCGTCTTGGTGATGGTCGAAGGCATCTACCTGACCGTTTTTGGTAAATCGATCAGTCTCAACAACCGGGTGAACCGCCGCCTGGAGATGCTGGAAAAGGGCCGCGGCCGCGAACAGGTGCTGGAACAACTCCGCAAGGAGATGAGCCAGCATATGCGCTCGCAAAAGATCCCGCTTTATTCGCTGCTGGCCGAAAAGGCGCAGAAGGCGAACATCGCGTTCTCGCCGCTGCAACTGATCATCGTCATGATGCTCCTCAGCGCGGTGGCCTTCATTGGCCTGACCGTCGGCACCGGCGCCGGCATGGGCGTGCGGGTGGGCGTGTCTATCGCGATGGGCGTCGCCGGCGTCTATGTCTGGATCAACAACAAGGCCACCAAGCGGATGAAGCTTATCGAGGAACAGCTTCCCGATGCCGTCGAACTGATGGTGCGGTCCTTGCGCGTCGGCCACCCGTTCAGTTCTGCCCTCAACATCGTCGCCAAGGAGGTCCCCGACCCGCTCGGCACCGAGATGGGCATGATCGCCGACGAGGCGGCTTACGGTCGCGACGTGGGCGAGGCGCTGAAGGCGATGGCAGAACGGCTGGACATGCAAGACATGCGCTTTCTCGCCGTGGCGGTGACGATCCAGCAAACCTCGGGCGGCAACCTCGCGGAAATCCTCGACGGTCTGGCCAAGGTCATCCGGTCGCGGTTCAAGCTGTTCCGCCGTGTGAACGCGATTACGGCAGAGGCGAAATGGTCGGGCAAATTCCTGTCGGGCTTCCCGCTGCTGGCGCTGATCGGCATCAACATCGCGCAGCCCAATTACTACGACACCGTCATGGGCACGCCGGTCTTCATCCCGGCCTGTCTGGTGGTGGCGGGCTTTTTGGTCGCCAACCTCGTGGTGATGCGCATGCTTGTGAACATCAAGGTCTGAGGACAGAGCCATGCTGGATACAATCAACGCCATGCTCACCGAGAATTTCGGCCCCTTCGGCCCGCTGCTGGCGGTGGGCATTCTGGGCCTGTTCCTGATCCTTCTGACGCTTCCCGCGCTTTTGAAGAAACGCGCCGATCCGCTCGACAAGCTGAAAAAGGCCAACGAGACGGCAAAGAGGGACGCCGAACCCGAGGCCCGGCTGCGCACCGAGAGCAAGAACGACAAGCTGGAGAAATACTCCGACTTCCTCGAACCGAAGAACGAAGAGGAATACTCGGCGATCAAGCTCAAGCTGCTGCAGGCCGGATATCGGTCGAAGAACGCGGTGCGCACCTACCATTTCGCGCAATTCGCGCTCGGCGCCGGGCTCTTGGCCTTGGGCGTGCTCTACGTTCTTCTGCAACAAGCGACCGGGCAAGAGGTCGAGACCCAGAAGATGATCCTGTCGATCCTGATCCCAGGGGCGGCGGGCTACATGCTGCCGAAATACTGGGTCAACCGCCGCCAGCAATCGCGTCAGGAAGAGATCACCAACGGCTTTCCCGATGCGCTCGATATGATGTTGGTTTGCGTCGAGGCCGGCCAGTCTCTGGACCAGTCGATCCTGCGGGTGGCGCGTGAAATCCGCGCCGGCTACCCCGCGCTGTCGGACGAGTTCGAAATGGTCGCGCAAGAGATGAAGGCGGGTAAGGACCGGATCAGCGTCTTGCGCGACATGTCCGAACGCGCTGGCGTTGCGGATGTGGCCAGCTTCGTCACCGTGCTGATCCAATCGGCGAGCTTCGGCACCTCGATTGCAGACGCGCTGCGGGTCTATGCCGCCGAAATGCGCGACAAGCGCGTGATGCGCGCCGAAGAAAAGGCCAACACGTTGCCGACCAAAATGACGCTGGCGACGATGATGCTGACCGTGCCGCCGCTCCTGGTGATCCTGGTCGGGCCTTCGGTCTACAACATCTACCTGACGCTCAACGGCCAAGGCACCGGGTTCTAGCCAGACACCACTCACCTGAAATCGGCGCGGGGCTCATCCAGGCCCCGTGCCGTTTTTGCAATGACGTCGGTGTTTTTTTCGCGCCAGGCTATGCGGTCGCTGCCGGCTGTGGATAGATTGAGAAAAATCGAGCAGAAACAGAAGTATCAGAAAAGTGCGCGTCACGACCCTGGTCCGGCTCTTGTCTGCCGCCCTGTTGGCGGTGGCGCTTGCCGCCTGTACAGGCGGCGGACTGCGGACCTCCGCCGAAGGTCCCTATGCACCGTTGGGTGTCGACGCGAGCCGCAACTCGGTCGACGGGCTGCTCGTCGGCCATCGGCTGATGGCCGCGGGTCAGTACGAGATGGCGATCAAGGCCTATTACCGCGCCGCCGGCGACCAGGGCTTGACGGCGGATGTTCTGTCGGCGCTTGGCTCCGCCAACCTCAAGCTTGGTCGTCTCGGCCAGGCCGAGGATTTGCTGCGCCAAGCCATCGAAAAGGACCAGAAATTCGTGCCCGCCTGGAACAACCTCGGCGTGGTTTTGATGGAAACCGGTCAACTGGGCGAGGCAGAGCGTGTCTTTCGTACCGCATTCGCGCTCGATAGTGGCGATAGCGAGCAGATTCGCGAGAATTTGCGCTTAGCGCTCGCAAAACTCGAAAATCCGAGCTATGGTGCGGAAAACAATACCAACTTCGCCCTCGTGCGTCGTGGCAGCGGTGAATATCAGCTGCTCTCGGCACCCTGAGACGGCGAGGATCGAGCAGTAAGGGACGCAAGATCATGCGCCAACTTGTTGTGATGCTTGGCATCGGCAGCACGATGTTGCTGACGGCCTGTGGCGACCGCGACTTTGACAAGGCCGAAGTCGAACGCGCCATGAAGGGTGTCAACGTCATCGACGAAACCAATCTCAACGACATTATGCTGACCGTCGCCGACCCCAACGAGGCGGTCGCATATTTCCGGCGCGCCAGCAAACAGGATCCTGATCGGCTGGACTTCAAGCGTGGTCTGGCCAAATCGCTGGTCCGTGCGGGCCGCGCGACCGAGGCCGCCGCGGTCTGGAAGAAGATCGTGGCCGAGGACGAGTCGACCGGCGACGACCGCGTCGACTATGCCGATGCCTTGATCCGCACCGGCGACTGGGAAACGGCGGAAGCCGAGCTCGACAGAATCCCCCCCACCTTCGAGACCTACAAACGCTACCGGCTCGAAGCGATGGTGGCAGATTCAAACCGTGAGTGGAAAAGGGCGGATTCGTTCTACGAGACCGCGGCCGGGCTGACAACGAAACCCTCGGGCGTGCTGAACAACTGGGGCTATTCCAAGCTCACCCGCGGCGATTTCGACGATGCCGAGCGGCTGTTTGTCGAGGCGATCACCTATGACGACACGTTGTTCACAGCCAAGAACAATCTGGCGCTCGCCCGCGGCGCGCAGCGCAACTACGACCTGCCGGTGGTGCCGATGAGCCAGATCGAACGCGCGCAGCTTCTGCACACGCTGGGCCTGTCGGCGGTCAAGCAGGGCGATGTGGCAATTGGCAAAGGGCTCTTGCGCGAGGCGATCGACACCCATCCGCAGCATTTCGAGGCCGCGGTGCGCTCGCTCCGGGCGCTGGAGGTCAACGTCACCAACTGAGGCGTCCCCGCGCCACAGTCGCGCCTGCTAGCCTCCCCAACCTTGCCACCGTCACAGGTTAACCGGGCTTTCAAGTCTGACGGTTAGGAATGGGTATGGCACTGACATCCAACGCGGCGCTCTGGTTTCTGGTGCTGACGCTGCCGATCTGCATCTGGGTCGCCTGGAACGACATGAAATTCATGAAGATCCCGAACAAGGCGGTTCTGGCCTTGGCCGGCGTGTTCCTGGTGATCGGTCTGATCGCGCTGCCCTGGGCGGAATATCCTTGGCGCCTGGTCTCCCTGGTCGTTGTTCTGGCGGCGGGTTTCGTGCTGAACCTCGCCGGGCTGATCGGCGCCGGCGATGCGAAATTCGCCGCCGCGATGGCGCCCTTCATCCCGCCCGCCGATTTTCGGCTGTTTCTGGTGCTTTTCGCCGCCGTTCTACTGGCCGCCTACGTCACCCACCGCCTGTTCCGCGCCCTGCCCGCCTTCCGCGCCCGCACCGCCGACTGGGAATCGTGGTCGCGCAACGACTTCCCGATGGGCCTGGCGCTCGGCGGCGCCCTGGCGATCTACCTCTGCATGGGGCTTGTCTTCGGCGCTTGACGCGGGGAGGTATTTGGCAAGAGTACACGGTCGATTTCCGGCCGGGAGCCCACGTTCGGCGATGCAAGCCGCTTCGAAGCGGCTTGGGCCAAGCGGCCTCGAAGCCGTTTTTTGAACGCGTTTCGAAACGCGTTCCGCAAGGCCCTTCGAAGGGCCTTGATCCTATCTGCCTAGCGTCCCGCGGCAAGATTCGGCCAAACAGCATCTCGCTCCGCACCGTTCCATGCGGTACCGGTTCGCCGGAGCCCCGCCCTAGCCCTTTGAAATATGATACAGAATATAGAGCGCCGTGCGCCGCCGTTCGGTCAGTTCAGCGCCGCGGGCGGTGACGTCTGCCAAAATTTCCTTGCGCACCTTCTGCGAGGTCGGGCAGAGCGGGACCAGCAAAAAGTCGGCGCTGTCGAACCCGGCGAGTTCGCCGTAATACCACGGCGCGCCATTCTGGAGCCGCTGCAAATCGCCGAAAAGCCAGTGGCCCGAGAACAGATCCGCCGCAAAGACCCGCCGGCCGCCGGCCAGCCCGGCCTGTTCGAGATCGGCGACGATGGTCTCGAACCAGGCGATCAGGCCCAGCTGCAACTCGCAATCGGGCAACAGCTCTCCCATGAACTCGGTCCGCGCCTCGGCGCGCTCCGCCGGCCCGGCCCGCGCTTCCAGCCCCGAGCCCGGCCCGTCGAGCGCCACCGCCGCGTTCACCTGGTTGGCCCGAACCACCGGTAGCCGCAGATCCCGGTGCTGTGGCGTGCGCACCAGCATCGCCTGGTAGTCGGCCACGGTCAGGCCGAGATGCCGAAACGGGCTGTAGGCGAGGTTCAGAAACGTCGGCGCGGCAAAGGCCACCGCCGCCACCGCCGCCAACCGTAGCGCCCCCCGCATGTTCCAGCCGACCCCGTTCTGCAGCTCGGGCCGCGGCGTGGGCACCAAAAGCAGGATCGCCAGCAGCATCAGCCATTGCGGGTCGTTGCCGAAATTCTGGTACGTCACGTAAAGAAACCCCGGCGCCAGAAGCAGCAGAACCAGCCCTAGGACGGGCTCGTCCGCCTGCCGCAGCAGGATCACCGCCAGAAGCAGGACCAGGCTGCCGCCCAGATAGGCCGGCGCCCCGATGATTGTGCGCAGGCCCGCCCCCGGCTGCGGCCGCACATCGGACGCAAACACCGTCAGCAGATCGCCGACATAGGCCGCCCAGAATTCGGCGCCCGCCAGAATCGTCACCGCGACCGCCACGCCGAGCCCACTGAGCAGCGCGATCCGCAGCGTGCCCAACGCCCCGCGCATCGCCAGCGCCACCGTCACCGGCACGGCGAAGGCCGCAAAATAGGTCACCTTCAAAAGCGCCAGCACCGCCATGCCGACGCCGACGATGATGCCGTCCAGCCGGTCGTTGCCGAACTCGCGCGGCGGCAGCACAGCCAGCGCGATCACCACGTAGGACACTGCCCACGCCCAACGGTTGTAATGCATCGAGATCGACACCGACCGTTCCGCCTCGCCGTGCACCAACGCCAAGGCCAGGACCAGCACCACCAGCCCGAAGAGATAGGCCACCCCGCCCTGGAACCGCGACATCCCGGCCCAGAACACCGCCGGCAACAGAACGAAGGCCACCAGGATCTGCGACATCAGGATCGCATTGCCGACCCCCAGGCCGAGGTTGACGAACAGGGCGATCGGCGCGAAGGCGAGCCAGCCGATCGGGGTCATGAAGTCCAGATGCGGCCACTCGCCCGAGGCCATGCGGAACACGATCTGCAACAGATGCAGGGTGTCGCCCTCGTGCTTAGCGATGAAAAACCCGCCCTTGGCCAGGGTTACGCCGGCCAAAATCACGATCACCGCCACGAGGAAGCCGAAAAGAAGTGCAGGATTGGGTCTGCTCATGCCCTCGCCCTGTCCATTTTTTGCCACAGTAACCTGTCATGACGGGCCACGCAAAGCCCCGCTACCGGGTTTTGACGGAATACCGGAGCCTGGTGGCGGCACGAACAACGAAGCCGAGCAGTGGACCAAGACCAATGAACATGCATGTGGCATCCGTCCTAGAACCGCCCGCGCCGCGGAGCATGGAGGACACCGGCCTGCCGATGGTGGTGATGCGCGACATCCTGCTGAAGACGATGTTCCGCCGCAACCTCGACCAAGTGACCGAGTTGGCCAGGGTCCTGGCGCTGCCGGTCCCCGTCACGCAAGAGCTGGTCGACCTCTCGCGCACGCAGCGGCTGGTCGAGGCGACCGGTACGCTGCATGCCAATTCCGGCGGCGAAATGGGCTATCAGCTGTCCGATGCCGGCAAGGCCCGCGCGCTCGATGCGCTCAGCCAATCGGAATACTACGGCGCGATGCCGGTGCTCTTGGAGGCCTATGCCGAGCAGGTGAAGCGCCAGTCGATCCGCAACATCCAGATGACGCGCGAGCAGTTGACTGGCGCGATGGGCCACCTGATCCTGCCCGACGAGTTGATCAGCCATCTCGGCCCCGCCGTTGGTTCAGGCCGCTCTATCCTAATGTACGGCCCCCCCGGCAACGGCAAGTCGTCGATCTCAAACGGCATCCGCGACGCGCTCGGCGACAAGATCTTCGTGCCGCGCGCGCTGTTTTATTCGGGCCAGGTGATCACCGTCTACGACCCGATCGTGCACACTGTCGCCGAAGAGCTGGAAGACGACCCCAACAGCCTGCGCCGCACCTCGAACCGTTACGACCGCCGCTATGTGCTGTGCGAGCGGCCTACGGTGATCACCGGCGGCGAGCTGACGCTGGACATGCTGGATCTGGTCTACAACCCGACCTCGCGCACCTATCAAGCGCCGCTGCAACTGAAGTCCACCGGCGGCGTCTTCATCGTCGACGACCTCGGCCGCCAGGCAGAACCGCCGCAGGCGTTGATCAACCGCTGGATCGTGCCGCTGGAGGAATCGAAGGACATTCTGGCCCTGCAATCGGGCGAAAAGTTCGAGGTGCCGTTCGACACGCTGGTGATCTTCTCGACCAACTTCCACCCCAACGAGATCTTCGATAAGGCGGCCCTGCGCCGGATCTTCTTCAAGATCAAGATCGACGGGCCGAACCAGTCCGACTATCTGAAAATCTTCCAGATGGTTGCGAAGAAGCGGAAGATGCCGCTGGACGAAAAGGCGCTGGTGCATTTGGTCAAGCAGAAATACCCCACGATCAACAACGTCTACGCCAACTACCAGCCGATCTTTCTGATCGACCAGATGATCTCGATCTGCGAATTCGAGGGTATTCCCAATCAGATGAGCCCCGAATTGATCGACCGTGCCTGGGCGAACATGTTCGTCAAGGACGAGATGATCGTGAAGTAACCCAAGGCACGAGGCGGAAACGACGCGACGAGGGCGGCGCAACGAGATGTTCGAGCGCTTGAAATCCATGTTTCGCACGCCGCAGCCAGTGGGCCCAGCCGAGGCGATCGCGGCCTTCGGACCCGGCGACGCCCCCATCGCCCAAGACAATATCCACGCCCAGGACACCGCGTGGCGCGTCACCGTCGACGGTGCGCGCTCCGTGCCGCTGTTCGAGGTGCCGATGGCGCTGGCGGCTGAAGCCGCGATGCTGACATACCGCGCCCGAATGCGTGCCGAGGGGTTGCAGGGCAAGGCCTATCTCGAGATGTGGTGCCGCCTGCCCGGCCGCGGCGAATTCTTCTCTAAGGGCCTACACAACGCCCTGACCGGCACCACCGACTGGGCTGAGTACGAGATCCCCTTCTATCTCAAGGCCGGTCAGCAGCCGGACCTGATCAAGCTGAACCTCTTCGGCGAAGGCGCCGGACAGCTCTGGATCAAAGACATCGCTCTGCTTAGAACGCCCCTGGGCTAGGCTCGTGACCGTCCGGACAGCACCCGGATTGGCACAGTCCGTATCATGGGGGGCGGAGTATGACGCTACGCGGCGTGGGTGTTGCGGGCTGCGGCAGGATGGGGGCGCCGATGCTGGGCGCCTTGCGCAGCGCTGGGTTTGATGCGCAAGGCCTCGACATCCGGCCAGAGATCGCCTCGGACACCATCACGCTGGACCCCGTCGACTTCGCCAACGGTCTGCGCACGCTGATCACCGTGGTGCGCGATATTGGCCAGACTGAGGAGGTGCTCTTCACCGATCAGGCGCTGGTGGACCGTGCGCCAGAGCTTCAGGTCGTCGTCATTTCATCGACGGTTTCTCCGCGGTATCTCAGAGAGTTACGGGGGCGAATCCCGGACCGGATCGCGCTGGTCGACGCGCCGATGTCGGGCGCGCAGGTGCGGGCCGAGCGGCGCGAGCTGGCGTTCATGCTGGGCGGCGAGGCGGCCGTCTTGGACCGGTTGCAGCCGCTCTTCACCGCGATGGGCACGTCGTTTCATCGCATGGGTCCGTTTGGCGCGGGCATGGCGGCGAAGGTGCTCAACAACCTTCTGGCGGCGAGCCACACCGCGATGACGCGGCTGGTGCTCGACTGGGCAGAAGCCTTTGACCTGGATGAGAAAACCCTGCTGGACCTGATCGCGGCATCGTCCGGCCAGAACTGGTTCGCCAGCGGCTTCGGCGACATCGAGTTCGCCCGAGACGGCTATGACCCCGACAACACAATCGGCATCCTCGCCAAGGATGTCGACAGCGCCCTGGACGTGGCACCCGACGGCGCCGACACCGCCCTGCCCCGCGCGGTCCGGGATGCGGTGCTGCGCCTAATGCCGCGCCGGTGAGCCCCGCACGCACGGGTCTGCAAAACGTCGGTATCACGTCGGTGCGACGGGCGGACCGACACTGCGCTGAGCGACTGACACCACGAGCGGATAGCGGCCGGAAAACCGTCGGACCTGCACCAGCCCCGGGGCGGCGCTGGCCTCGACCGGCGCCGCGGCCTAGACTCGCGTCCATGACCGCGCTGCCCCGCCCGTTTCACGACTGGTTCGCCGCCCGCGGCTGGGCAATCCACCCGCACCAGCAGGCGATGTTGACCCGTGCCGACGAGCCCGCGCTTTTGCTGATCGCCCCCACCGGCGGCGGCAAGACGCTGGCGGGGTTTCTGCCGACGCTCGCCGAACTCGCCGACGGCACGCATCAGGGTCTGCACACGCTTTATGTCTCGCCGCTGAAGGCACTGGCCGCCGACATCAAGCGTAACCTTCGGACGCCTGTCGACGAAATCGGCCTGCCGATCCGCATCGACGACCGCACAGGCGACACGCCGGCGACCCGCAAGAAGGCGCAACGCGCCGATCCGCCGCATATCCTGCTGACCACGCCCGAAAGCCTCGCGCTCTTGACCAGCTACGAGGACGCGCCGCGGATGTTCGCCGGGCTCTCCCGCGTCATCGTCGACGAAATCCACAGCCTGGCGGAATCGAAGCGCGGCGACCAGCTGATGCTCGCCCTCGCCCGGCTGCAGACCCTCTGCCCGACCCTGCGCCGCGTCGGGCTGTCGGCCACCGTCGAGGATCCCGCGGGCATCGCTAAACTGCTCGCCCGACATCCCGATCCGTGCGCGATCCTGCACGCCGACCCCGGCCCGGACCCGGATATCGCCATGCTGGAGACGGAAGAAAAGCCGCCCTGGTCCGGCGGCGGCGGCAAATACGCGATCCCCGCGGTGCTCGACCAGGTTCGCCGCCACAAGACCACGCTGATCTTCCACAACACCCGCGCCCAGGCCGAGATCTTCTTTCACAACCTGTGGCTGGCCAACGACGACGGCCTGCCGATCGGCATTCACCACGGGTCGCTGGCGCGCGAGCAGCGCCAGAAGGTCGAGGCGGCAATGGTCGCTGGCGCCTTGCGCGCCATCGTCTGCACCGGCACGCTCGATCTCGGCATCGACTGGGGCGATGTCGACCTGATCATCCAGGTCGGCGCGCCGAAGAACGTCAAGCGGCTGATCCAGCGCATCGGCCGGGCGAACCACCGCTACAACGCGCCGTCGAAGGCTTTGCTGGTGCCGGCCAACCGGTTCGAGGTGGTCGAATGCATCGCCGCGCTGGAGGCCGCAAAGGCCCATGAACTCGACGGCGATCCCCGCGGTCCGGGGCCCCGAGACGTGCTCTGCCAGCACATCCTGATCACTGCCGCCGCCGGACCATTCGATGCTGACAGGTTGTACCGAGAAATAACGACCGCCGGCGCCTATGCCGGGCTGCCAAGGGCGGAGTTCGACGCCTGCCTCGATTTCGTCGCCACCGGCGGCTACGCGCTGCGCGCCTACGACCGCTGGCAGCGGCTGGTGCAGCGTGACGGCCTGTGGCAGCTGCGCGACCCGCGCGCTGCCCGGCAGATCCGGATGAACATCGGCACGATCCAGGACACCGACCTGGTCAAGGTGCGGATGCGCGGCCGGGGCAAGCCTCTGGGCGAGATCGAAGAGGGCTTTGCCGCAACGCTGACCAAGGGCGACACCTTTCTGATCGGCGGCCGTATCGTGCGCTACGAGGGCCTGCGCGAGACCACCGTCGAGGTCACCCGCAGCGCCTATCAGAAGCCCAAGATTGCCACCTTCATGGGCACCAAATTCGCCACCTCCACGCAACTGTCGCAGCGCATTCTGCGCATGTTCCGCCAGCCGTCCTGGCCGGAACTGCCGCAGCACACTGCCGAGTGGCTGGCGCTGCAGCGCGCGGTGTCGAAGCTGCCCCAGGCCGACCGCCTGCTGGTCGAAAGCTTCCCGCATGACGGGCGCGAGCACATCTGCGTCTACGGCTTCGCGGGGCGCAACGCGATGCAGACTCTAGGGCTGCTTCTGACCCAGCGGATGGAGACCGAGGGGCTCAATCCGATGGGTTTCGTGTCGACCGACTATGCGGTGCTGATCTGGGGGCTCGATCCGGTGCGCGACCCAGGTCCTTTGTTGCAAGCCGACGGGTTGCGCACGGCCTTCGAGACCTGGCTCGCCGGAAATGCGGTGATGAAGCGGACCTTCAAAGCTTCGGCCGTGATCGCCGGGCTGATCGACCGGCAGTTTCAGGGCCAGCGCAAGACCGGGCGGCAGGCGACATTTTCCTCGGACATCCTCTACGACACATTGCGCAAGTACGATCCCGAACACCTGCTGCTGCAGATCACGCGGGAGGAGGCGCTGAAGGGACTCGTCGATTTCGGACGCATCGAGGAAATGCTGACGAGAACGCAAGGCCGGGTCGATCACGTGATCCTGGACCGGGTGACTCCGCTGGCGGCGCCGCTGTTCCTCGAAGCCGGCCGGGTGCCGATCCAGGGCCTCGCCAGCGAGCGCCTTTTGGCGGAAGAGGCCGAGCGATTGATGGACCTGGCTGGACTTGGAGAGGAGCCGCCGGAACCGAAAAAGGCATGGCGTGTGCCCTATTGACGTCCCCGGGTGCGAGGCTGTTATGAAGGGGCATGAGCAGGGAACATAAGAAGAACAAGCGCTTCACACTGGCCGGCGTGGAGCTTGAGGCGCGGTCGAGCGGTGCGATGTGGTGGCCGGAACGGCAAGTTCTGGTCGTGTCGGACCTGCATCTTGGAAAATCCGAACGGATCGCGAGGCTCGGCGGCGCGATGCTGCCGCCCTACGAGATCAAAGATACCCTGGCGCGGCTCGACGCCGAGGTGGCCGCCTTGGACCCGCGGGCTGTGGTGTGTCTGGGCGACAGTTTCGACGATCGGGCCGTGGCCGAGGGGCTGGCCGAGGACGCGGTGCTTTGGCTTTCGCGGCTGATGGCCGGGAGGCGCTGGATCTGGATCGAAGGCAACCACGATCCGGGTCCGGTGGATCTGGGCGGCACCCATCTCGGCGAATTGTCCGAACCGCCGTTGATCTTCCGCCATATCGCGAAGCCGGGAACAAGCGGCGAGGTGTCGGGGCACTACCACCCGAAGGCCGTATTGCACGCCCGAGGGCGACAGGTGTCACGGCCCTGTTTCCTCTACGACAGCGACCGGGTGATTTTGCCGGCCTTCGGGACCTATACTGGCGGGCTCCGGTCGACGAATCCGGCGTTGAGTGGGCTCATGCGGCCTGAGGCGCTGGCGATCCTGACCGGGCCGGTCCCGGCGGTGATCCCGATGCCGGGGCGGTGTCCGTGAAGGCGCGGTTCGACGGGTTCGAAGCGAAGATCCGCGAGAGTTTCGCGCGGCAGGACATAATGCGGACCTTAGGGGCGGAGCTCGTACGGGTCGAGGCCGGCGCAGTTGAGATCGTGGCGCCTGTCTTGGACGAGATGCGCCAGCAGCACGGGTTCGCCCACGCGGCGGTGAGCTTTGCCCTGGGCGACAGCGCGGCGGGCTACGCGGCGCTGAGCCTTATGGAGGGCCCGGACGAGGTGCTGACGGTCGAGATGAAGATCAACCTTTTGGCGCCGGCCCAGGGCGCGCGGTTGCACGCCAAGGGCCACGTGGTGCGGCCGGGGCGGCGCTTGGTTGTGGTCGGGGCCGAGGTTTGGGCCGAGACGGACGGCGGAGCGGTGCAGGTGGCGCTGCTGCAGGGGACGATGATCCCAGTGCGACCCGGATAACGGACTGCCGCGGACGCGCCAGGCGGGCGGTCAGCGCGGTCTTGATCAGGTGGCGGCGCGCAGCGCGGGCTGGTCGATCAGGTAATCGGTGACGATGGCGCCGGCCCACATCGCGGACAGCGCGGCCCAAGCGGTGCCGACGAAGATCGACCCGCCGGTGACGCCCGCGCCAATGGCGCAGCCGCCGGCCAGCATGCCGCCGAACCCCATGCACGCGGCCCCGATCATCGCGCGCTTCATGTTGTCGGCGTCCTGGAAGCCCTGGAACCGGAACTCGCGGGCCAGGGTCGCGGCGATGAACGAGCCCAGGAACACGCCCGGAACCAGGCCGATGTCGAATTCGAGGATCGCGTCACGGCTTAGAAAAAACATCAGCGTGTTGGCCGACGGGCCGGTGAAAGTGGCGCTTTCGATCTGCACCGGGTCGAAACTGACCTGCGCCAGCCCGAAGGTCAGCACCCAGCCCACGGCGATGGCAAAGCCGACGCCAGAGCCGAAAAACAACTGCCGTACGCTGATCCGGTTGTGCCGTGCGAGGCCAAGCGCCACCGTGGCGATCACCAGGCCGACAATCAACCCGGTAGAATCCGGAAGATTTTCAAGCAAATCCACATTACGCCCGCCCGGCGTGACCCATAGCGCGGCCAGGCGGTCGCGCAGGGGCGACAACCAGCCCGCAAGGCTCATCTGCGCCACCACCGCGAAAATCAGTCCGGAGATCACCGAGCGCAGGTTGCCGGTGGCGGCCAACACCAGCAGCCGACCCGAACAGCCGCGGGCCAGCACCATACCGACGCCGAACAACAGCCCGCCCAGGATCGCGCCCGACCAGGAGCCGGTGACGGCCATCATCCGCGCCTCGTCGGACTGCATCAGACCGGCCAACTCCGCAGCCTGCACCCAGACCAAGGCGGTGGAGAAACACAAGAGCCATATCGAGACCTTGGGACCGAGATCGCCGCGGGCGAATTCCACCGCCGCCGCGCGCAGGCAGAAGCGTGACCGCTGCGCCGCGACGCCGAAAATCACCCCGGTGATCAGGCCGAACAGCGCAGCCGCGGGCGCTTCGCCGATGCGTTCGACCAAGCCCAGGATGTCCATGGCACGTCCCTCGTTCTTTTCCAGGCTCATGCCGCAGCGCAGCGAGACCCGCCTTGATCCAGATCAGATGTGCGGAAATACGGGCGGCCTGAGGCTCGCCTTTTGTCGCGGGGGCGCGTAGAGCGGGGGGATGGGACGGATCGTGGGACTTGAGGATGCCGGCAGCTTGCCGGTCTGGCGGCGGCCGGTGGCGCTGTTGTTCCTGATGGCCTTCGCCATGCCGATCACGTTTTCGACCTGGTCGGCGCTTTTGAACAATTTCGTGATCGAAGCGGCGGGCTTCACCGGGGTCGAGATCGGCTGGCTGCACACTGTGCGCGAGATCCCGGGCTTCTTCGCCATCGGCGTGATCGCGATCATCATCTTCATGCGCGAACAGGTCCTGGGGCTGGTCTCGCTCTTCATGCTCGGCGCGGCGAGCGCGGTGACGGCGTGGTTCCCCTCGTTCGCGGGGCTTTTGACCGTCACCATGCTGTCGTCGATCGGGTTTCACTACTACGAGACGGTCAACCAGTCACTGCAGCTGCAGTGGATCGAGAAGAAACGCGCGCCGCAGACCTTGGGCTGGATCGTCGGCGTGGGCTCGGGCGCGTCGCTTCTGGCCTATGGGCTGTTGGTGGTGACCTGGAAGACGCTGGGGCTGTCCTACAACTTCGTCTATCTGGTCTCGGGCGGGGTGACGGCGGCGATCGCAGTCTTCTGTTTCCTCGCCTATCCGCAATTCGAGGCGCCGCATCCGCAACTGAAGAAGATGGTGCTGAAGCGGCGCTATTGGCTCTATTACGCGCTGCAGTTCATGTCGGGCGCGCGGCGGCAGATCTTCATCGTCTTCGCCGCCTTCATGATGGTCGAGCGCTTCGGCTTCGAGGTGCACGAAGTCACGGCGCTGTTTCTGATCAACTTCCTGGCCAACATGATCTTCGCGCCGCTGATGGGCCGCGCGGTGGCGCGGTGGGGCGAACGCCGGGCGCTCGCCTTCGAGTATATCGGGCTGACGGGGGTGTTTCTGGCCTATGGCGGGATCTACTGGTTCGGCTGGGGCGTGGTGCTGGCCGCCGTGCTCTACGTGCTCGACCACCTGTTCTTTGCGCTGGCCTTTGCGCTGAAGACCTACTTCCAGAAGATCGCCGACCCGCAGGACATCGCGCCCACCGCCGCCGTGGCCTTCACCATCAATCACATCGCTGCGGTCTTCCTGCCGGCGTTTCTGGGCTACCTCTGGATCGTCTCGCCGGGCGGCGTCTTCGTGCTGGCGGCGGCGATGGCGCTGACCTCGCTGACGCTCGCCCTGATGATCCCGCGCCACCCCGAACCGGGCAACGAGACCGTGTTCAGCCGCTACGTCGCGGCGCCTGCGGAGTAGCCAGCGGCCGCGCCCGCCCCTATATCCACCCCGACGGACAGCATGATGGAGGCGCGCGATGTTCCTGCTGCGCAAGAAGACGACGGATATGGTGGCGGCGGCGGACGCTCTGCCGGGGCGCGAGGCGCCGATCGCCACCGCCGAGACGCATTTCATCAGCGGCCTGCCGCTGACCGCGCCGGTGCCGGAGGGCATGGCCGAGGCGATGTTCGGCATGGGCTGTTTCTGGGGCGTCGAGCGGATGTTCTGGACGCTGGACGGCGTCTGGCTGACCATGGTGGGCTATGCCGGCGGGCACACGCCGAACGCCACCTACCAGGAGGTCTGCACCGGGCAGACCGGCCATAACGAGGTGGTGCGGGTGATCTACGACCCCGCCGTGGTGTCCTACGAAGAGCTCTTGCGGGTGTTCTGGGAGGGTCACGACCCGACCCAGGGCATGCGCCAGGGCAACGACCGCGGCACCCAGTACCGGTCGGGCATCTACACCTATTCCGAAGCGCAAGCCGCCGCCGCCGAGCGGACCCGCGCCGAGATGGGCCCGCGGCTGGCCGAGGCCGGGTTCGGGCCGATCACCACCGAGATCCTGCCGGCGCCGGCGTTCTATTTCGCCGAGGACTACCACCAGCAGTATCTGGCCAAGAACCCCGGCGGCTATTGCGGGCTGGGCGGCACCGGCGTGACCTGCCCGGTGGGGACCGGCGCCTGACCCGACCCGATGCCGCGGCGCATCCATATCCTCGGCGCCAGCGGCACCGGGACCTCGACGCTGGCACGCGGACTCGCCAGCGCGCTTGGCAGCCAGGCCTTCGACACCGACGATTTCTTCTGGCTGCCGACCGACCCGCCGTTCACCGACAAACGCCCGGCGGCAGACCGGCTGGCGTTGATGCGCACGGTGTTCCTGCCGCGGTCGGACTGGGTGCTGTCGGGCTCGATGACCGGCTGGGGCGACCCGGTGATCCCGCGCCTGACTCATGTGGTGTTTCTGACCATGGCGGCGGGACCGCGGCTGGCGCGGCTGCGCCGGCGCGAGCGGCAGCGCAACGGCGCGCTGATCGCGCCGGGCGGGCCGCGCGCGGGCGCCTATCGCGGGTTTCTCGACTGGGCGATGGCCTATGACGACCCCGACTTCACCGGCCGCAGCCGGCGGCGGCACGAGGCCTGGCTCGACGCGCTGACCTGCCCGGTGATCCGGCTCGACGCGGCCGGGCCCGCCGAGGCCCTGCTGGCCGCGGCCCTGGCGGCGCTGGAGCGCCCCGGCGCGAAAGCCTGACCCGATTGTGCCGCGCGTGTCGCGCGGCGCCGGGCATTCCCGTCCTCGCCTCCGGCTGCGGACGGGCAAGCTAGCGTCGACGCGACGCTTCTGTTCCTGGGCAGTTCCTGTAGTTGGCGTCGGGATTTGCAGCTGAGAAGGCCCGGCGGGGGCCGGGCCGATGATGAGCATATGTGAGTCGCGCCCGCGTCAAGGACACACCGCGCGTGAAGCGCGGTCGCGTTCCGCGATCCTTGACCCGGGCCCGACTCACGCGTTTCCGGCCTTGGCGGTGCTATCCGCTTGGCTTTAGGCTCCACCCCATGACGAGTGACCAGATCATCCTATTCAGCCTCTTCGCGGCGGTCTTCGCTCTGCTGCTCTGGGGGCGGTTCCGTTATGACCTGGTGGCCTTCGCCGCGCTGATGGCGGGCGTGGTGCTGGGCGTCGTACCGACGACAGACGCGTTCGCCGGCTTCGGGCACCCTGCGACGCTGGTGGTGGCGCTGGTGCTGGTGGTCTCGGCCGGGCTGGTGCGGTCCGGCGCGGTCTATCTAATCACCCGAACGCTGGTCGACGCCTCGCGGTCCCTGGGCGCACATATCGCGATCATGGGCGGGATCGGCGGCGTCTTGTCGGCGTTCATGAACAACGTCGCCGCCCTGGCGCTGTTGATGCCAGTCGACATGCAGACCGCACGCAAAGCGGGTCGCGCGCCGGGGCTGACCCTGATGCCCTTGTCGTTTGCCACCATCCTCGGCGGCATGGTGACGCTGATCGGCACACCGCCCAACATCATCATCGCCGCGATCCGCGAGGACTCCTTGGGCGCGCCTTTCAAGATGTTCGACTTCGCCCCTGTCGGCGGCGTGGCGGCGCTTGCCGGGCTCGCCTTCGTCGCGTTGATCGGCTGGCGGCTGATCCCTCAGCCCGAGGGCGGCAAGGCCGGCGGCGCGGCCCTGGAATTGGCCGACTACATCGCCGAGCTGACCGTGCCCGAAGGCTCGAAGCATATCGGCAAGCGGGTCAAAGAGCTCCACGAGGAAGCCGAAAGGAATGACGTCGCGATCCTGGGGCTCGTGCGGGGCGGCAAGCGGCGTTACGGCACCCAGGCCAATGCGGTGATCGAGGCGCAGGACGCACTGGTGCTGGAGGCCGCGCCGGAGGCGCTCGACGAATTCCGCGCCGCGCTGTCGCTGGCCTTCGCTGAGCCCAAGCGTGAAGAGCACCTGCGGGCCGACGGCAACGGGCTGTCGAAGATGGAGGTCGTGGTGCCCGAGGGCGCCCGCATCGCCGGCAAGACCGCGATGTCGGTGGGCTTGAACTGGCGCCGCAGCTCGGTGCTGCTGGGAATCTCGCGGGCTGGATCGCGGATCCGCAAGCAGGTGCGACGCACGGTGGTCAAGCCCGGCGACATTCTTTTGTTGCTTGTGCCGCAGGGCAGCGAGGCGGACGTGACCGAGTGGCTGGGCTGTCTGCCGCTCGCCGAGCGCGGGCTGGCGGTGACCCAGGACAGCAAGGTCTGGCTCGGGATCGGCATGTTCGCGGTGGCGGTGGCGGCGGCGTCGCTGGGCTGGCTTTACCTGCCGGTGGCCCTGGGGCTGGTCGTCGTGGGTTTCGTCTTGGCCAAGATCCTGCCGATCGCCGAGATCTACAGCCACATCGAATGGCCCGTCGTGGTTCTTTTGGGCTCGATGATCCCGCTGGGCGCGGCGCTGGAGTCCTCGGGCGGGACCGAGCTCATCGCCGGCGCGTTGGTCGGGCTGACCGAGGGGCTGCCGGCCTGGGCGATCCTGACGGTGCTGATGGTGGTGACGATGACGCTGTCGGACGTGCTGAACAACACCGCGACGACCATCGTGGCGGCGCCAGTGGGGATCCAGATGGCGCAGTCGCTTGGGGTAAGCCCGGATCCGTTCCTGATGGCGGTCGCAGTGGCGGCCTCTTGCGCGTTCCTGACCCCGATCGGGCACAAGAACAACACGCTGATCCTGGGGCCGGGCGGCTACCGGTTCGGCGATTACTGGCGCACCGGACTGCCGCTGGAGGTGCTGATCGTCGCGGTGTCGATCCCCGCGATCCTGGTGTTCTGGCCGCTATGACGGGGAGGGCGGAGCCGGTCTGGCGTGTTGCCAACGGGCTACCCCGGGCACGGAACCAAGCGACGCAGTCCTGCCGTGCCCATGGGCGCTGATGCGCCGAAGCCACGTCCGGGCCCAAAAAGCGCCCCGGTACGCGGACCGGGGCGTAAAGGGCCACGAATGGCTGGATAGCGAGTTTGTTTCGGAGAGAGGGAAAGAGCGGTTACGCCGCCACCCTGATCGGCGCGTTTGTCGTACGGATGGAAACGAAGGCGGGGGTCGCATCGGCCGCAGAGCGGCGGGCCTGAGCGTCGGCGAAAGACACGACGTTGTCCCGTTTGGCGGCAAGAGCGGCGAGGGCGGCGAGGCGGTTGGCGCGGGCTTTTTTGACGAGTTGAGCGTACATGGTTGGTCTCCTGAAATGGGGGGTGGCGTCTTGGAATTGGATCAGGCGGCGTCGCCGTCGAAGCCGTGAATATGGCTGACGAAAAAGACGCCGTTGGAGGTCCGGTGCGGCTGCGCCTGAGCGCGCCAGCGGGTCAGCGAGACGACGTTGTCGTAGGTGTCGTCATCGAAGTCCACAGGCGGGACAGTGCGGTTGGCAGGGAAGGGGATGACATTCGTGTGCATTGTTTTTCTCGTTTTTTTTGGGGTGGTGGCGTCGTTGCGCCGTTGGAGGTTCGGGTGATCTAGGCTGCAAGCGGACGCGCCCGCAGGGCGTCATGCGCATTGAACAATTGGGTGACTTTCACCTCGTCCATCGGCGGCAGACGGCGCGCGCGGCGGTCGGCCTCTATCCGGGGCTTGAGGTGCACGATTTGCGTCGACTTTGTGTCGGCGGGCTTTTTGGTGTTTTGTGCCATCTCGTCCTCCTTGTGTCGGTTCGTGGCGGAATACGGTAAATATCCCTGGCGAGTGCGGCGGGATTCATTCCAGACTTGGGCGTCTTTGGGGCAATGTCCTCGTTGTGCCATCTATATGGTTAATGGTGGGCCGAGAGCGGGCGAGATTGTAGCTGGATTGAGAACGCTGACGTAGCGTCAACCTTTGGATTAGGGCGCAGCGCTCCGGTGATTCGACTCACCGTCAACCTGACCTAAAGGGCAGGGTTGCCGATTTGCCGCGTTAGAGCGGCCAGAGGAACGGGATGATCGCCGAGGCGAGCAGACCGGTCGACAGGTTCAGCGGAATTCCGACGCGGAAGAAGTCGGTGAATTTGTAGCCGCCGGGACCGTAGACCATCATGTGGGTCTGATAGCCGATCGGGGTGGCAAAGGTGGCCGAGGCCGCGACCATCACCGCGACGACCAGCGGCCTGGGATCGATGCCGAGCTGCAGCGCCAGACTGATCGCGACCGGCGTAACCACCACAGCGACGGCGTGGTTGATCGTCTCGCTCAGAAGCGAGGTCATCAGATAAACCGCCCAGACGATGAAGAACGGCGGCAGCCCGGCGATCAGCGGCGCGACGGTGTCGACGATCAGGTGCACCGCACCGGAGGTCTCCAGCGACAGCGCCACCGCGAGCATGGCGAAGATCAGCGCCAGCAGCCGGCCGTCGACGAAGGAAAACGCCTCTTCGGCGTCGATGCAGCGGGTCACGAAGACCACCGCCATCGCCAGGACCGCCAACAGCAGGATCGGCGCCACGCCGAAGGCCGCCAGCGTCACGATCCCGGCAAGCGCGCCCAAGGCGACCGGCGCGTGGCTGCGGCGGTAGGGTCGCTCGGACGGTTTCGAAACGTCGATCATGTCCATGTCGGCGGCCAGCCGCTGGATATCGGCGGGCGCGCCCTCCAAGAGCAACGTGTCGCCGACGCGGATCACCAGCTGGTCGAGCTGTTGGCCGATATTCTCGTTCCGCCGGTGCACCGCCAGCGGATAGACGCCATAGCGCCGCCGCAGCCGCAGCGCGCCCAAGGTGCGCCCGACCATCTTGCAGCCCGGCGTGATCAGCACCTCGACGGTCGTGGTCTCGACCGCCGAGACCTGGTCGACACGGCGCAGCGACTTGTCACGCTGCAGGCTCAGAAGCTCGGTCATCTGGGTGCGCAGCACGACGCGGTCGCCGACCTCCAGCGTCACGCCCTGCAGATTGCGGCGCAGCGAAAGATCGCCGCGGATCACGTCGATCAGCCGCACGCCCTCGCGCTTGAAGAGCTGCACGCCCAGAACCTCGCGGCCGATCAGGTTCGACTCGGGCGGGATCACCGCCTCGGTGAAGAACTTCATCCGCTTGCGGTCGCCTAGAAGCGTGGCCATGCTGGTGCGCTCGGGCAAAAGCCGCGGCCCGAAGAGATAGAGATAGAGCATGCCCCAGGCCACCAGGACGACGGCCAGGGGCGTGACTTCGAAGATGCTGAACGCCGCCATGCCCTGGGCGCGGGCGACGCCGTCGACCAAAAGGTTGGTCGAGGTGCCGATCAGGGTGCAGGTGCCGCCGAGGACGGCGGCGTAGCTGAGCGGGATCAGAAGCTTCGAGGCCGACATGCCCAGCCGGCTGGCCAGCTGCACGAAGACCGGGATCATCACCACCACGACCGGGGTGTTGTTGACGAAGGCCGAGGCGACGATGACCAGGCCCATCAGCGCGGCGATCGCTAGGCGCGGATTGGTGTCGGCCTGGGCCTCGGCGAGATGGGTGAACCAGACCAACGCACCGGTCCGGACCAGCGCGCCCATGACGATGAACATCGCCGCGATGGTCCAGGGCGCGGGGTTGGCCAGCACCTCCAGCGCCTCTTTATAGGGCAGGATGCCCAGCGCGAGCATCGCCGCCGCGCCGCCGATGGCGGTGACCTCGGGCGGATAGACCTCGCGCACGAAGAGCGCGAACATGGCCAGGACGACGGCGATGGTCAAAAGCGCCTCGCCGGTCTGGGACAGGTTGAGGAGATCGATCATGCGCGTCCTGGCCCGGCCTTTCGGGCGCCATCCTGACCCGCTTCGCGCGCCGGCACAAGCGCCGGCCGCGGGCGCGGCTGGACCAGGAAGAGGCCCAGAAACATCACCGCCATCGCGCCCCAGACCCAGCCGGAATAGCGCTCTGCCAAAAGCGTCATCGACCAGAGCACGCCGAAGCCGGTGACCAGATAGCTGACCTGGGCGGCAAAGACCGCCCCGGCGCGGCCCACCAGCCAGACGTAAGCAGTATAGACCACGGCGTGGACCGCCGACGACACGACCAGGGCCAGATCCGGCGCGCCCCATGGCGGCCGCGGGTCGATCCAGTGGCCCGAGAGCAGCGCCAGCGGCAGCGCGATACAGGCGCCCACGAATGACGCGCCGCATAAGAGTTGGATCGGATCGAGCCCCGCGGTGCCGAATTTCGCGACCACATTGCCCTCGATCCCATAGAACGCCGGCGCGATCAGGGCGAGCGGGATGAAGGCGACCATCCAGGCCTCTGGCAGGCTCGCCTCGGGGCCGACCAGCAGCACCACGCCGAACAGCCCGCAGACCAGCCCGCCGAGGCGCAGCCAGCTAAAGGCGTCGGTCGCCAGCAAGAGCGCGACGGGAAAGGCGAAGATCGGCACCAGCGACAGCAGGATCGACAGCACGCCGGCCGGCAGATAGACCGCCGCCTGGTACGAAGCGGCATTGGGCAAGACCGTGCCGATCAGCGCGATCACCACACACATCACGACCTGCGCCCGCCCGAACGGCAGGCCACGGCCGCGCAGTGCCACCACCAGCCCCAAAAGCGTGCCCGAGATCACCAGCTGCCAGAAGATCAGCCCGAAATGCCGGTAGCCCTCGCTGACCGCGATCTTGGCCAGCGGCTGGGTCACGCCCCAGCCCGCCCCCAACAGGGCGAGCAACCCGATCAGCCAAACCCGTTCGCCCATCGGGCGCCTGCCTCCCCCGTTCTTCGGGTTCAAAAATACTTCCGCCGGAGGCTCCCGACCGCGCAACCGGCGCGACCGCCCGAAATCAGGGCGCCGCCGCCTGCAACACACCGCCCTCGCGCAGCATGCGCACCGCGACCGCCTTGCCGGTCTTGTCGTCGGTCTCGACGTAGAGCCCCGACAGGGTGGCCGCGCCCTCGGCGGGGCAGAACCGGCCACCGGACATGCCGGTGACGAAGCGGCGCATCGGCTCGGTCTTGTCCATGCCGATCACCGACTCGTAGTCGCCGCACATCCCGGCATCGGACTGATAGGCGGTGCCGCCGGGCAGGATGCGGGCATCGGCGGTGGGCACATGGGTGTGGGTGCCGACCACGACGCTGGCCCTGCCGTCGCACCAATGGCCCATCGCCATCTTCTCGGATGTCGCCTCGCAATGCATATCGATCAGCGAGGCGGCGACCTGCCCGCCGGGCGGATGCGCCTTCAGCACCGGCTCGATTGTCGAGAACGGGTCGTCGAAGGGCCGCTTCATGAACACCTGGCCCAGGACCTGCGCCACCAGCACCTTGCGGCCGCGGGTGGCCTCGAAGACCCGCGCCCCCTGCCCCGGCGCGCCCTTGGCGAAGTTCAGGGGCCTGAGGATGCGCGGCTCGGCCTCGATACAGCCCAGCATCTCGCGCTGGTCGAAGGCATGGTCGCCCAGCGTCAGGCAATCGGCCCCGGCCTCGAGCAATTGCCGCGCATGGGCCGCCGACAGCCCCGCGCCGTTGGTCGCGTTCTCGGCATTGACGACGACGAAGTCGAGCCGCAGGTCCGCGCGCAGGCCCTTCAGCCGGCCACAAATCGCGTCCCGGCCGGTGCGGCCGACCACGTCACCCAAGAAAAGCATCCTCATCGCGGCCATGCCGTAGGGTGGATGCCGGGCGGGGACAAGAATTTTCGAAAATTCTTGGACAAAATCCTGGTCAGGAATTTGGCTCACCCCAGCCGGACGACGCCCATTTCGGTGACGATGGCGTCGAGCCTTTGGTCGGTGGGCTCGACAGACAGCGACGGGGCCTCCTGTGCGGCATAGGCGAAGCCGACGGCAAAGACCGGTCCCGCGGCGCGCAAGCGCTCCAGCGTGCGGTCGTAGAAGCCGCCGCCATAGCCCAGGCGACAGCCGCCTCGGTCGAAGGCCACCAGCGGGACGATCAGGACCCGCGGCACCAGCGGCCGCGGCTCGGCCGGGACGCGCGCGCCGAACGGACCCTCGACCATGGCGCAGCCCGGGGCCCAGCGGTGGAAGACCAGGGGTCGCCCTGCGCCTTCGATCACTGGCACGCCAACCGGGCCCGCCCAGCCTGCCATCACCGGCAGCGGGTCGATCTCGGTCCGGATCGGCATGTAACCGGCGAGCGGCCGGCCGGCAAAGGGCGCCAGCGCGTCGCGCAGCGCCGTCTGCGCCGCGGCGTCGAGATCCTGGCCATGGGCGGCCTTGCGCCGGGCGAAAGCCGCCTTTCGCGCGGCCGCTTTCTCCGCGCTCACAGCAGGATCGCCGCGGCGAGGCCGAGGAAGGCGAAAAAGCCAACCACGTCGGTCACCGTGGTGACGAACGCCCCCGAGGCCAGGGCCGGGTCGATCCGCAGACGCACCAGCGCCACCGGGATCACCGTACCGGCGAGACCCGCAACCACGAGGTTGATCACCATCGCCGCCGCGATCACTCCGCCAAGCACGGCCGAGCCGAACCAGATCATGCCGACGATCCCCATCACCACCGCAAAGAGCACGCCGTTGACCAGGCCCACCAGCACCTCGCGCCGGATCACCCGCCAGACATTGGCCCCGGTCAGGTCCTTGGTCGCGATCGCCCGCACCGCCACGGTCAGCGACTGGGTGCCGGCATTGCCGCCCATCGACGCCACGATCGGCATCAACACGGCCAGCGCCACGATCTGCGCGATCGCGTCCTCGTAGATCGCGATCACCAGCGAGGCCAGGACCGCCGTCACCAGGTTCACCGCCAGCCAAGGAAACCGCCGCCGCGTGGTGGCGATCACCTTGTCGGCCAGGCTCGACTCTTCACCCACGCCGGCAAGCCGCAGGATGTCCTCCTCGGCCTCCTCGTCCAGCACCGCCATCGCGTCGTCGATGGTGATCACCCCCACCAGGCGGCCGTTTTCGTCCACCACCGGGGCCGAGATCAGGTGGTACTGGTTGAAGGCATAGGCGACCTCGGCCTCGTCCTCCATGGCCTCGATGGTGCGGAAACTGTCCTCGGTGATCTCGGCAAGCTTCTGATCGCGGGGATGGCCGAGGATCTTGCCCAGCGTCACGTAGCCCACCGGGCGATAGCGCGGATCGACCAGGATCATGTGATAGAAATCCTCGGGCAGATCCTCGCGTGCACGCAAGTAATCGATGGCCTCGCCGACGGTCCAATGCGCGGGCCCGGCCACGATCTCGCGCTGCATCAGCCGCCCGGCGGAGACCTCAGGATAGGCCAGCGCCTGTTCGACGATGGCCCGGTCTTCGTCCTCCAGCGCCTCTAGAATGACCTCCTGCTGCGGTGCTTCGAGGTCCTCGAGGATGTCGACCACGTCGTCCGAGTCCAGCTCGCGCACCGCCTCAGACAGGGTCTCGGGCGACAGCGTCTCGATCACCTGATCGCGAATCGAATCGTCGATCTCGCTCAGGATCTCGCCGTCGAATTCAGGCTCAAACAGCCGCAGGATCGCCGCGCGCGGCTCGTCGTCGACCTGCTCCAGAAGGTCGGCGATGTCGGCGGCGTGCAGCGGTTGCATCAACTCCGCCAGCCGGTCCGCGGCGCCGGCCTCGGCGGCCTCGACGATCGCCGCAACGGTCGCCTTGTCGAGCTCGTAGCGATCTTCCTCGATCAGCGTGTCGTCGCCCATGCCCTGCCTCCGCGCCGCGATTGTGCCGACAATAGTGAAGGTGCTTTCGGGAAAACAGGGCCGTCCGGCAATTTGCTAAAGGCCGTGCGCGGGCGTAGCCTGACGCCGAGGTTCCGGGGCAGACCCGGGACGCCGAGGAGACGGGCGATGACCGGTAAGACGTTGGTTTTGGGGCAGACCCTGACGTTTCAGGCCGATCCGTTCCATGCCCCCGTCGAGGCGGCGGCGCGGCACGACCCGGCCGGCGCGGTACTGATCGAGAACGGCCGGATCGCCGCGGTGGGCCCTGCGCAGGCCTTGCGCGCCGACCACCCCGAGGCCGCGGTGACCGACATGGGGCAAGCGCTGCTGACGGCGGGCTTCGTCGATGCGCATGCGCATTATCCCCAGACCGCGATCATCGCCAGCTGGGGCAAGCGGCTGATCGACTGGCTCAACACCTATACCTTCCCCGAAGAGCTGCGCTTCGCCGATCCCGCCTATGCCGCCGAGATCGCCGCGCGCTATTTCGACCTGACGCTGGCCAACGGCACCACCACGGTCTGCAGCTATTGCACCATTCATCCCGCCAGCGTCGACGCCTTCTTTGCCGAGGCCCAGTCCCGCGGCCTGCGCGCCGTCGCCGGCAAGACCTGCATGGACCGCAACGCGCCCGAGGGGCTGCGCGACACTGCGCAATCGGCCTATGACGACAGCAAGGCGCTGCTTGAGGCCTGGCACGGCCGCGACCGGCTGAGCTATGCCATCACGCCGCGGTTCTCGCCCACCTCGACGCCCGACCAGCTGGCGGCGATGGGCGCGCTTTGGGCCGAATTCCCCGACTGCCCGATGCAGACCCACCTTAGCGAGCAGACCGACGAGATCGTCTGGGTCAGCGAGCTCTTTCCGGACGCCCGCGACTACCTCGACACCTACGAGGCGCACGGGCTCGTCGGCCCCGGCGCGCTGTTCGGCCATTCGATCCACCTGACCGACCGCGAACGGGCGCGGCTGAAAGAGGCCGACGCCGCGCTGGTCCACTGCCCGACCTCGAACGCCTTCATCGGCTCGGGGCTGTTCGACATGCACGGGCTCGGCCTCGACGGCCACCGCATTGGGCTCGCCACCGACACCGGCGGCGGCTCGTCGTTTTCGATGCTGCGCACCATGGCCGCGGCCTACGAAATCGGCCAGCTGAACGGCGCCGCGCTGCACCCCGCACAGCTCCTCTGGCTCGCCACCGCCGGCTCGGCCCGCGCGCTGCGGCTCGACGACCGGATCGGCAGCCTCGCGACCGGAATGGAGGCCGACATCGTCGCCCTCAACCTCGCCTCGACCCCTGCCATCGCGCAACGCGCCGCGCGGGCCGAGGACATCTGGCAGGCGCTCTTCCCCACGATCATGATGGGCGACGACCGCGCCGTCGCGCAGGTCTGGGTCGCCGGCCGGGCGCTCCACTGAACCCGCGCCGCGGGCCGCAATACCCGGCCATGAGTATTTGAAACGAGAAGAAGACCCACCGGCTTCTTCTCGTCTGGAAATACTCAGATCCCGACCCCGCAACGGTCGCGGCGCTGCCAAGGAGGCGTCGCCTCTCGACGGGCAGAGAAAGCCGCGCGCGGACGCGCTCAATTGGGTTGCGGCCCGCTCAAGTAGAGGCGAGGCGGGCGGCCAGGCGCGCCTGCTCGGCCAGCACAGAGGCCAGATCCACCGTCGTCAGCCGCCCGTCGCGCACCACCTGGCGGCCCTCGACGAAGAGATCCCGCACCCGCGTCGGGCCGGCCAGCAGCAGCGCGGCAGGGTCCCAGGAGCCCGCGCTGTCCACGCCCGACACGTCCCAGACCGCCAGATCGGCGCGGTAGCCCGGCGCGATCACCCCGCAATCGTCGCGGCCCAGCACCTGCGCCCCGCCGCGGGTGGCGATCTCCAAGGCCTCGCGCGCGCTCATCGCGTCGGCGCCCTGCACCACCCGCTGCAGCAGCATCGCCATGCGCGCCTCCGCCACCAAGTTGCTGGCGTCGTTCGAGGCCGAGCCGTCGACCCCCAGGCCCACCGGCACGCCCGCGTCGCGCATCGCCCGGACCGGCGCGATGCCCGAGCCAAGGCGGCAGTTCGAACACGGGCAATGCGCCACGCCCGTTCGGCTTTTCGAAAAGAGATCAATCTCTTGCCCGCCGAGCTTCACGCAGTGCGCGTGCCAGACGTCGGGCCCGGTCCAGCCCAAATCCTCGGCGTATTGCCCGGGACGGCAACCGAAGGTCTCTTGGCTGTACCGAATATCCTCGTCGTTCTCGGCCAAATGCGTGTGCAGCATCACGCCCTTGTCGCGGGCCAGGACGGCGGCGTCCCGCATCAGCTCGCGGCTCACCGAAAACGGCGAACAGGGCGCCAGGCCGACCCGCAGCATCGCCCCGGGCGCGGGGTCGTGGAAGGCGTCGACGACCCGGATCATGTCGTCGAGGATCGCGCGTTCGGGCTCCACCAAACTGTCGGGCGGCAGCCCGCCCGCGCTCTCGCCGATCGACATCGCGCCGCGGGTGGGATGGAACCGCAGGCCGATCTCGGTCGCCGCCGCGACGGTGTCGTCGAGCCGCGCGCCGTTCGGGTAGAGGTACAGGTGGTCCGAGGTCAGCGTGCAGCCCGACAGCGCCAGCTCGGCCAGCCCGGTCAGGGCCGAGACCCGCATCTCGTCGGGCCCGAACCGCGCCCAGATCGGATAGAGCGTCTGCAGCCAGCCGAAGAGCAGCGCGTCCTGCCCGCCCGGCACCGCGCGCGTCAGCGTCTGGTAGAGGTGGTGGTGGGTGTTGACGAGGCCCGGCGTGACGACGCAGCCGGCGGCCTGCACCAGTTCGCCATCGCTGCGCAAACCGTGCCCGACCTCGGCGATCGCACCGTCGCGGATCAGGATGTCGGAATCGGCGAGTTCGCGCCGGTCGTCATCCATCGTCACGACGGTCTGGGCGTTCCTGATCAGCGTCTCCGGCACGGCCACCTCCCCCTTGCCGACCGGAAGGCTAGCCGAGCCGGCGGCCCGGCAACACCCCGTCTAGCCGCGAAGCAGCTTCAAGGCGTCCCGATGAATGTCCGCATTGGCCGCCGCCAGCACCTGGCCGCCCCTGTGCACCGGGCCGCCCTGCCAGTCGGTGACGACACCGCCCGCCGCTTCGATCACCGCCATCGGCCCCTGGATGTCGTAGGCCTTCAACCCGGCCTCGATCACCAGGTCGATCTGCCCGGCGGCGATCAGCGCATAGGCGTAGCAATCGGTGCCATAGCGGATCAGCCGGACCTGTGACGCCACGCGCCGGAAGGCCGCGGCCTCGGACTCGGTGCCGATCTCAGGGAATGTGGTGTAGAGGATCGCCTCGCCCAGCGGCCGCGGAGCGCGGGCCTTCAGCGGCCTGCGGCCGAGTGGGCCGTCGCACCAGGCCGCGCCCAAGCCGCCGAGAAACCGCTCGCCGATATAGGGCTGGTCGATCACACCCAGAACCGGGCCTGTGTCGTCGCCGACCGCGATCAGCACGCCCCAGGTCGGCACACCGCTGAGAAACCCACGGGTTCCGTCGATCGGATCGAGCACCCAGGTCAGGCCGCTCTCACCGGCTTGCGTGCCATATTCCTCGCCCAGCACCCCGTCCGTGGGACGCTGCTTAGCCAGGACGTCCAGCATTGCGCGCTCGGCGGCGCGGTCGGCCACCGTGACCGGGTCGAACCCGCCCTCAGCCTTGTTTTCGGCATCCAAATCCGCGGCCCGGAAATGCGGCAGGATTGCCGCGCGCGCGGCATCTGCCATCGCCTCCGCTGTGACCAGAAGATCGGCCCGGAGCGCGTCGTCGATCTGTCCAGAAAAAGTCACCGCGCCGGCCCCCCGACCGGCGCGGTACTGTCTTGCCCGTCCCCCGTCAAGTCCGGGGTCAGGCGACGTCGCTCATCACTCGGGCCAGGTCGAACAGACGGCGGCGCTGGGCTTCGGGCATTGAGTAGTATGACCGCACCAGTTCCAACGCTTCCTTGTCTGCCAAAATATCGCCGGGCAGGCCGCTCCGTTCGAAAGCCGCCATGCCATCGCTTTCCTGCAGACCCTCGAAGAAGAAACTCACAGGAACTTCGAGCGCATCGGCGATGTCCCACAGCCGGGACGCGCTGATCCGGTTCATTCCAGTCTCGTATTTTTGGATCTGCTGAAACTTGATACCGACCCTGCTCGCGAGCTGTTGTTGGGTCATGCCAACCATCCACCGGCGGTGGCGGACCCTCTTACCGACATGAACATCCACCGGATGTTTCATTCTCCTTCTCCTTACAACTCATAACGGTATGCCCAGAAATCACGTCGCCTTGCGCTCGCTCAACCTGTCTTTTTGGGAAGGTATCGACAAAGCCCTTTATTTTATGGGTTTTTTCGCGCCTGGACGGGTCAAAAAACGGTTGTTTGTCGCATTTGCGACCTACACCGATAGGTTGTACGTCTTTCTTCCGTTACGTCAATTTCGCAATTTGGCTAAGTTGACGTAACGTCAGCTTTGCGTCAACTTTCACCCCTTGCGCGGCGCCCTGACGTGGGGTCAAAACGGCCCCGCGACGGGGTAGCAAGGGACCAAGGATGCGGGCGTTTCAAATTGCCGACTACGGATCGACGCCGCAATTTCGCGATCTGCCGACGCCAGAGCCCGGTCCGGGCGAAGTTCGGGTCCGTGTCGAGGCCTGCGGCCTGAACTTCGCAGACCTCCTGATGATCGAGGGCCGCTATCAAGAGCGTCCCATACCGCCCGTGACGCTGGGCATGGAGCTCGCCGGGGTGGTCGACGCGCTCGGTCGCGACACTGTCGGACCGCCGACCGGGACGCGCGTTGCCATCTATGCCGGACACGGCGGGCTGGCGACCACGGGTTGCTTCCCGGCCGCACGCTGCCTGCCCCTCCCGGAGGCGATGCCAAGCACCGACGCCGCCGGGTTCGCCGTCGCCTACGGCACCAGCCACCTTGCCTTGGACCATCGCGCCCGGCTTCAGCCCGGCGAGACGTTGGTGGTCTTCGGCGCAGCTGGTGGCGTCGGACTGAGCGCCGTCGAGATCGGCAAGGCGATGGGCGCACGCATTATCGCCGTCGCCCGGGGGCCCGAACGGCTGCAGGTCGCCAAGGCTGCCGGCGCCGACGAACTGGTGGACAGCGACGGCGGCGATCTGGTGGAGACCCTGCGCGGACTCGGCCGGGCCGATGTCGTCTATGACCCGGTCGGCGGAGACGCCTTTCAGGCCGGGTTCCGCGCAATCAAGCCGCAGGGCCGCCTCCTGGTCATTGGTTTTGCCAGCGGCGACATCCCGCAGATCCCGGCCAACATATTGATGGTCAAAAACGTGGATGTGATCGGCCTCAATTGGGGCGGCTACCTGCGCTTTGCGCCAGATATCCTAGACGACAGCTTGCGCACCCTGCTGTCGTGGTATGCCGAGGGCCGGCTGAAACCCCATATCGGCCACGTCCTACCCTTCGAACAGGCCGCCGAAGGGCTGGAGTTACTGCGCGACCGCAAGGTCACCGGCAAGGTCGTTATCCGAATTTCACCACGTTAGGCGCCGAAAGCGCCGCATAGGCTTGCCGGATCATCGCCGCCAGTTCCGGCGCGGCGGGCCCCGCGGGAACTTCGGCGGCATACAGGTTGATTTGCTGCGCTGCCAGATCGGGCAAGGCGCCGCCGTCGGCAACCGGCTCGATCTGCGGCGGTTCGGTGCCCACAAGCATTGCCCCGACCGCCAGATCGGCGCTGATCGTCGCCTCGATGGCGCGGTCGGATCCCGATTCGATGGCGATTTCCCACGGGATACCGGCCTCGTCCAAGGCCCGAAGCGCCGGCTGCCGGAACCGGCAATGGTCGCAGAACGCCACGCGCAGGGGCGCTTGCCGCCAAGCCTTTCCGCCCGGCGCACCGACCCACCTGAGCGGGATCGTCGCCAGCGACTCGCCGCCGGCGTCCGGCTCGATTTCCGTGGTTAGGATCATGTCGCAGCCGCCGCTGGCGAAGAGCGACTTCAACCGGTTGGTGTAGGACGACACCAGCTGCACCTTTACCCGCGGGAAATCCGCGTTGAAGCGGTTCAGCACTTGCGGGATCGCCGGATAGACGATGTCATGCGGCACGCCCAGCACGATCTTGCCCTCAAATTCCTGATCGGTCAGGCGCGACAACACCTCGTCGTTGAGATCCAACATACGGCGCGCATACCCCAACATCTGTTCGCCCGCCGCGGTCAACGCGATCGTCCGCGCCGAGCGGTCCAAAAGCTGCAATCCCAACGCTTCTTCCAGACGTTTGAGCTGCATCGACACCGCCGATTGTGTCAGGTTCAGAAACCCCGAGGCCCGGGTGACGCCGCCTGTATCGGCGACGGTGACAAAAGACCGAAGCGCGGTCATATCCAGATTGCGCGGCATATCACCTCTCGTGATGGATTGGCTCAAAAACATTCATTGGAAGAATACAACACGATCTGCCATGTACATCAAGGAAAATGATGAAAAGGGGTTCATCGTTCACGATCGAGAAAGGAACATGACCATGACGACGCGCAGCCAAATCCACACCATCCCGTCCCACCGCCCTGTTTTCAAGGGGTTTTTCGGCCGGCTTCTCGCTGCCGAGGCGGCCTGGCGGCAGCGCCGGGCCCTGGCCAGGCTCGACGAGGCCGCGTTGCGCGACATCGGGGTCAGTCAAGCCGAGGCGACGATTGAAGCCAAGCGCCCGGTCTGGGACGTGCCCGCCCACTGGTTGCGCTGAGCAAAAGCTGAGAAATCGAGTCAGCTTTCACCGTCGAAAGCCTTGAAATCCTGGCCGCCCTCGCCGATATTTCATCGCGAGGGTGGCTGTTTGAGACGGCCGCACGACGGTAAGTTTCTGGAGGCGATACATGGCTGACTATCAAACGGCTCGGGCGGCTTCGATTGGCGTCCGCCAGGCCGAGATCGACGAGGGCCTGCGGGCCCATATGAACAAGGTCTACGGCACGATGTCCGTGGGCCTTCTGATGACCGCCGCAGTGGCCTGGGCGGTGGGAACGAACGACGCGCTACTGTCGATCTTCCGCGACCCGATCACGCTGAGCCCGAATATCCTCGGGTGGATCGCGATGTTCCTGCCGCTGATCATGGTCTTCGCCTTCGGTGCGATGATCAACCGGCTGTCGGCGGCGGGCGCGCAACTGTTCTTCTACACCTTCGCCGCAGCAATGGGCCTGTCGATCGCGTGGATCTTCGCGGCCTTCACCGGCATCTCGATCGCGCAGACCTTCCTGGTGACGTCGATCTCGTTCGCAGGCCTCTCGCTATGGGGCTACACGACGAAGAAGGACATCTCGGGCTGGGGCTCGTTCCTGATCATGGGCGTGATCGGCCTGATCGTCGCCTCGATCATCAACATCTTCCTGGGTTCGCCCGCGATCCACTTCGCGATTTCGATCCTCGGGGTGCTGATCTTCGCCGGCCTGACCGCCTATGACACGCAGAAGATCAAGAACGACTACATCCAACACGCGCATGCGATGGACAGCGAGTGGCTGGGCAAGTCGGCGATCATGGGGGCGTTGAATCTCTATCTCGACTTCATCAACCTCTTCATGTTCCTGCTGCAGTTCCTCGGCAGCCGCGAATAGCGCACAGGATCAACAGAACCACAGATGGGCCGGCCGTTGCGCCGGCCCGTTTCGTTTGGTGGGTACTGCTGTTCGACGCTGGTGTTGGAACACGCTCGCGGCCGCCGGGCCGTTACAATCGCCGCTGCATCTGAATCGCCGAAAAGCTGATCCCCGGCGCCAGCGCCACTTCGATCGGCCCCAGGGCCGTGAACCCGATCGCCTGATAAAACGGCACCGCCGTACGAGTCGATTGGCAATCCATCACTTGCACTCCAACCGCCCGCGCGTCTTCGAAAACCCGCGCCAAAATCGCCCGTCCCACCCCGCGCCGCGTGTGCCGGTCGTCAGTCACCACATGGCGCACATCGGCCGCACCGGCCCTCCTTCGCGGCGTCCAACCTCCGGCCCCGACAATCCCGTCCGCCTCCGTCTCGGCGACATAGAACGTCCCCGACCGCACAAGGCCCGGCTGCGCCCGGCTGATGATCGGCAGTGCCAAGACCAATGTCGAGGGCGGGTAGTCGGCCTTCAAAAGCTTGGGGTAGCTGCGCGCGAACATCGCATCCAACGCCGGCATATCGGCCGGCGTCGAGGGGCGTATCGTCAGCACGTCCGTCACCCGATCAAGATAGGCCGTTGAGCGCGGCGCGCAACTGGCGTGCCGTCTCGCGCCTGTCCTCCGCACCCGCCCAGGGCACGCCCGGATCGCTGTAACGGGCCGATGTCACGTCGTCCGCCGCATGAAGCGGGATCAAATGCGCGTGCGCATGGGGTACATCGTTGCCTGTGAACACAAAGCCGACGCGGCGCACACCATAGATCCGCTTCTGCGCTCTCGCGATGCGCTGACCCAGCAGGATGATCTCGGCGGCCAAGTCCTCGTCCAGGTCATCAAAGCTTTCCACATGACATCGAGGGATCACCTGCACATGTCCGGGCCGGATCGGGCGGCGATCCGCAAAGGCGACCACACGAGCAGAGGCGAATGCCACAGCCGCCGGTGCCGTGCCTTGTGCAATTCGGCAGAACTCGCAATGCGCCACGATGCACTCCAAAACGAAAAAAGCCGCGCTCTCCGGCGCGGCTTCGTCGTCGTCTGCGAGAAAGGTCTACTTGATCTTGCCTTCCTTGTACTCGACATGCTTGCGCGCCACCGGGTCGTATTTGCGCACCACCATCTTCTCGGTCATCGTGCGCGAGTTCTTCTTGGTCACATAGAAGTGCCCGGTATCGGCGGTCGAGTTCAGCCGGATCTTGATCGTGGTGGGCTTCGCCATCGTCCTTGCTCCATCGCTCGGGCGGCGCGGCCGGCCCGGACTATCTCAGAAGCCGCTATTTACCCGCCCGCCCGCGCAAGTCAACCGCATTCCCCGAAAGGCTCCTTCATCTGGCCGCAAATATCTCGCGGTGTGCGAGGGGTGGAACCCCTCGCACACCGCGACCGCCGCAGGCGGGCGCAACCAAACCGGCGCGCCGCAGGCGCACAATTCGAAACCGTCCGATCAGAGAAACGCGCGGATGGCCTGTAAGCCGGATTCTGTACCGGGCGGGGCCCGGCGATGGCCATTCCTCTGTGGTGTCCATTGCTGGGCACCTTTAGCTGCCTACCCGGACCCCGGGCCAAGGCGGCCCGTGCGGGGTCCCTATTCGGCATTGCTCCCGGTGGGGCTTGCCGTGCCGAGCCTGTTGCCAGGCCCGCGGTGGGCTCTTACCCCACCGTTTCACCCTTACCGGTCGAAACCGGCGGTCTGATTTCTGTGGCGCTTTCCCTCGGGTTGCCCCGGCCGGGCGTTACCCGGCACCGTCGCCTTGTGGAGTCCGGACTTTCCTCTACGCCACGTTTTCGAGGATCGAAAACGTGGCGCCCGGCAGTCGGGTTCTGACGGCAGAGCCGTCAGGTTCCGACGAGAGGGTACCGTTTCCGTCCAAGACCATGGCGCAGCGACCATCCGGCCATCCGCGCAAAGCTCACCTAAGCACCCGCCGCCCCCCGGTCAACGGGAAACCGCGTCGCCAGGTCCTGCATCACGGCGAGGTCCGCCGCCGCCAGCGGACCCTCGGCCCAGGGCCGAAACCGCTGCCGCACCGCGCGCAAGATGGCCTCGGTCGGCGCCTCGGCGGTGTAGCCGAACGCCCGCGCGGCATCGCGAAATGCCTGTTCGTCGGCCTCTTCGAGCGCCTTCTCCTGCGAAGATGGTCCGGAAGGATCCGATGAAGGACCCGTCCGGACGGACAGGCCCTGGCGCGCCAGCCGCGCCCAGTCGAACCGTGCGCCGGGGTCGATCTTGCGCCCCGGCGCCATGTCGGAATGGGCGATGACCCGCTCCGGCGGGATCGACCAGCGCTGCACGATGTCGCGCAACAGCGCCTCGAGCGCTGCCATCTGCGGCTCGGGGAACGGCTCCGCGCCGATGTTGTCGAGTTCGATCCCGATCGAGCGCGAATTGACATCGCGCACGGCGCCCCAGGCCCCGGCCCCGGCATGCCAGGCACGCCGGTCTTCCTCGACCACGCGATAGGTCTCGCCGGTCTTCGCGATCAGGTAATGCGCCGAGACCTCGCTGGCGGGATCGCAAAGCCACGCCAGCGCGCCGTCCGCCGTCGGCATCGCGGTGTAGTGCAGAACCACCAGATCGGGCCGCGCGCCGTCACGCCGGTCTCCGAAATTGGGCGAGGGGTGCGAGATCACCTAGCCGCGGGCGATGCGGCGGTATTGGGTCGGGTCCCAGGTGCAGGCGAAGCCGTCGCCGTCGGGGTCGAGCCCCAGCTTGTCGCGGTCCGGACCGCCGGCGCGCAGGAACGCCTCCTGCGCCAGATCGGGCGAGGCGTATTTAGCGCAACTGGCCAGGTGTTTCTTCGACGAGGTCAGCACGCTGCGCCGATAGAGCCGCTGGCCCACCGGGTTGGTCGTGGTGATCGCGTATTGCACCACGTTGGGCTCGGCATTGCCGGACCGGCTTGGCACCGCGGTGGGCTCGATCACCTGGTAGGCCTGGCGCTGCGCCCGCAGACGCTCGGCATCGCTTTCGATGCTCTCGCGGTCCGAGACGGCGCCAAAGTCCTGCTCGTCCGAGATCCGCGGGTTGTCCGCGGTGATCACACGCGTCGGGGGCTCGGCGCCCTCGCCTGTCGGCGTGGCGTCCGAATCCGGCGCCGGCGGCGTCGCCGCCGCCCGCACCCCGGGTGCGTCCTGCGGCGGCAGCGTGGTGATCTGCGGCGGCGGCGGCACGGTCTGGGTGCGGTCCGACAGGGCGTCGTCGCGGGCAATCCGGTAGGCGTTGTAGTCGTCGTAATCGCCAAAGCCGACGCCGCCGTCAGCGCCCGAATCCGGCACCGCCGGCGCGCAGGCCACCAGCGCCAACGCCGCCATCGACACCACCAGTTTGCGCATCACCGACCACCCTGCCCGCTTCACCTGGGCGCCTACTACCACCATTTCGCCGGTTTGGAAACAAACCCGGCGGCGCCTTCCAGCGCGTAGGCGGTGTTCAGCAGGTCGGCCTCGTCCCAGGGCCGGCCGATCAGCTGCAGCCCCAGCGGCAGGCCTTGCGCGTCAATCCCCGCCGGCACCGAAATCCCCGGCAGCCCGGCGAGGTTCACGGTCACGGTGAAGACGTCGTTGAGGTACATCTGCACCGGATCGGCATCGGTGATCTCGCCCAATCCGAAGGCGGCCGACGGCGTGGCCGGCGTCAGGATCGCCTCGACGCCGTCGGCGAAGGCCCGTTCGAAGTCGCGCTTGATCAGGGCGCGGACCCGGCGGGCGCGGTTGTAATAGGCGTCGTAGAAACCCGCCGACAGCACGTAGGTGCCGATCATCACCCGGCGCTGGACCTCGTGGCCGAAGCCCTCGGCGCGGGTCTTTTCGTACATCTCGGTGACGCCGTCGCCCTGGGCCAGCCGCGCCCGCCGGCCATAGCGCACGCCGTCGTAACGCGCGAGGTTTGACGACGCCTCGGCCGGGGCGATCACGTAATAGGCCGGCAGCGCGTATTTGGTATGCGGCAGCGAGATGTCGACGATCTCGGCGCCGGCGTCGCGCAGCATCTCGGCGCCCCGGGCCCAAAGCGTCTCGATCTCCTCCGGCATGCCGTCCATGCGGTATTCGCGCGGGATCCCGATCTTCTTGCCGCGCACGTCGCCGGTCAGCGCGGCCTCGAAATCGGGCAAGAGCAGATCGGCGGAGGTCGAATCCTTCGGATCGTGCCCCGCCATCGCCTGCAGCATGATCGCCGCGTCGCGCACCGATTTGGTCATCGGCCCGGCCTGGTCGAGCGACGAGGCAAACGCGACGATGCCCCAGCGCGAACAGCGCCCGTAGGTCGGCTTCAACCCGGTGATGCCGACGAAGGCAGCCGGCTGCCGGATCGAGCCGCCGGTGTCCGTGCCGGTCGCCGCGAGGCAGAGATCGGCCGCCACCGCCGCGGCCGAACCGCCTGAGGACCCGCCGGGGGTCAGCGGTGTTGCATCGTTGCCCCGCCGCCAGGGGCTGACGGCGTTTCCATAGGTCGAGGTCTCGTTCGACGAGCCCATCGCGAACTCGTCCATGTTGAGCTTGCCCAGCATCACCGCGCCGGCCTCGAAGAGCTGGCGGGTGACGGTCGACTCGTACTCCGGCCGGAAGCCTTCGAGGATTTTCGAGCCCGCCTGGCTCGGCACGCCCTGGGTGCAGAACAGGTCCTTGATGCCGACCGGAATGCCGCACATTGCCGGCGCGTCGCCCGCGGCGATCCGCGCGTCCGCCGCTTCGGCCTGGGCGCGCGCGATCTCGGGCGTGTCGTGGACAAAAGCGTTCAACGCCCGCGCGCCGTCGATCTCGGCCAGGCAGGCCTCGGTCAGCTCGACCGCCGACACTTCGCCCGCGCGCAAGCGGTCGCGGGCCTCGGCGATGGTCAGCTTGGAAAGCGCGCTCATTCGACGACCTTCGGCACCGCAAAGAACCCCTCGCGCGCATCCGGCGCGTTCGACAGGACCTCAGCCTGCCGGTCGCCGTCGGTGACGCCATCGTCGCGGCGTTTCAGGCGCATCGGGGTCACGGAGGTCATCGGCTCCACGCCTGTGATATCAACCTCGTTGAGCTGTTCAATGAAGCCCAGGATGGTGTTGAATTCGTCCGCCAGCGCCGGCAGCGCGTCTTCCGCCACCTCGATGCGGGCAAGCTTCGCCACGCGGCGGGCGGTGTCCAGGTCGATCGACATTGCGGGCTCCGAATTTCTAGGTCGGGCAGGCTTTAGCGCCCCGCCCTTGCCGCTGCAACCATGTGGCGGCGGTAGACCTCGATCATCCAGCCCAGCATGACGCCGTTCAGGATGTGCCACAGAAAATGCGTGCCGAGGGGCAGCGCGCCGCAAAGCGGTTCGTCGAGCGAGCGGAAGGTCAGCGACAGCACCAGGATCGCCGCGCCGATGCCGAGCCCGCGCGCGGTGGCCGGCGCGCGGCGGCGCAGCGCCACGGCATAGCCCGCGATCAAGAGCGGTACCGGCCAATAGCCGGCGGAGATCTCGAAAAACGGCAGCGCGGCGAAAAGCGGGATCAACGCGGCGGCATAGGGGATAAAGGCCGCGGTGCCCAAGGCCGCGGCCCAGAGCGGCCAGCGCCAATAGTGCAGGTTGGCGGCGAAGAGGTAGAGCAGGATGAAGAGCCCGATCGGCGTGACGTCCAGCACTACCGCCCAGACCGTCGCGTGGGTGTGAAACAGGTACGAGCCGACGCCGATCAGCGCCAGGATCACCACCAGCGCGGTGGCAAGCGGCAGCCCGGCGCCCCGGGTCCGCCACCACATCACCAGCGCGGCGACCAGGAAGGCGGCGTTGGTGACGGCGTTTATCGGCTCGGCCCAATAGGACGGATCGGACCGCTCGCAATATCCGTCGATATACCGGGTCCATTCCAAGTGACAGCCGCCTTTTGCCTGCTATCCTGCGCTGCGACAGCAGATAGGGAGGATGCGATGAAAATCACGTGGCTGGGGCATTCAGGGTTCCGGATCGAGATCGCGGGCCAGGTTTTGCTGGTCGATCCCTGGCTGACCGGCAACCCGGTATTTCCGGCGGACCGGCGCGCCGAGGCGATCGCCGGCGCCACGCACATCCTTCTGACCCACGGCCATGCCGACCATTCCAGCGACGCGGTGGCGCTATCGTCGGACCTCCGCATTCCCGTGGTCGGCATCTACGACCTGATGAGCTTTTGGGCCGAGCGGCACGATATCCAGACCGTCGGGTTCAACAAGGGCGGCACGGTGGATCTGGACGGAGTGGCGGTGACCATGGTCAGCGCGGCACATTCCTCGTCGGTCGGCGGCGAGCACGGGCCGATCTATGCCGGCGCCGAGGCCGGATTCATGATCGCCGGCGAGGGCCACGTGATCTATGTCACCGGCGACACCGACGTGATGGCGGATATGCGCGTCTTCAACGACCTGCATGCGCCGGATATCGGCATCCTCTGCTGCGGCGGCCATTTCACGATGGACATGGCCCGCGCCGCCTATGCCGCCCGGACCTTCTTCGACTTCAAAACGGTGATTCCCTGCCACTACAAGACCTTCCCGCTGCTCGAACAATCCGCCGACCCCCTGGTCGCCGCCCTGCCCGGCATCGACGTGCGCGTGCCCGAGGTGATGGAGACAGTGGAGATCTGAGGCACGGGGCCGCGCGGGCATGTGGACCGATTTGGCCTGGAGAAGACACTGGCTAGGTGACGTAGAGCCGTGCCCATCGCTGACCCGCGGGGTGGCGAACCGACGCTTGTTCGGCAGCACTTTATGGCCGTCGAGTCCGTAAGACACCGAGCGGCGCGCGTGCTTCGACCAATCGCCACCCCTCCGGGCCGGGTTGGCGATGGGCGCGGCGGGGCTGCGCCCCTTGACTCCGTGCCCGGGGCATAAAGCGGATGTTCGAGCCAAGCCAAACCCCGCCGAGTTGCCACCCCGCCACCATGACCCGCACCGTCGACCTAGATCCCCAAGACCACGCCGCGCGGCTAAGCGCTGGCGGGGATGAAGAATAGGCTCTCGGTCCGCGGAATCACCCCGTCGAACTTCATGTCCTTGAGCGTCACCGCCACGTTCTTTTCGTCGTAGGCGATGGTGAAGAGCTCGCCCTCCGCCGGCCCGCCGTGCAGGATCTCATAGGGCTGGAAGATCGTCACCGACCCGCCGTCCGCGTCGTATTCGCCGCTCAACGCGGCAACCTTGTCGAGCCCGTCCTGCTCGCTATAGGCCTTGATGTTCGAAATCTCGGTCGGCATGCCAACCTCCTGTGACTCATCGTGAATGCCACGCCGGGCGCAGCCCTCAAATCACCTCCCCAACCCGCGCACCTAACACCAAAAAGCTGCGCGCAAGGCGCAGGCACAACCGCTAGCAAGCGCCCCGAACCCGGTCAAGGCGGGGCCGGCGCGCGCCTTGGGTCAGCGCCGCGCCGCGAAGAACTCCTGCAGCAGCCGCGCCGCCGCCTCGGCACCGATGCCGTCATAGACCTCGGGCCGATGGTGGCTCTGCGGGTGGTCGAAGATCCGGGGCCCGTGGGCGACGCCGCCCGACTTCGGATCCGCGGCGCCGTAGTAGAGCCGGGCGATGCGCGCCAGCGAGATCGCGGCGGCGCACATCGGACAGGGCTCCAGCGTGACATAGAGGCTGTGGCCCGGCAGCCGCTCGGACCCCGCCGCGGCGCAGGCCGCCCGCAAGGCCAAAAGCTCGGCATGGGCGGTCGGGTCGTTGAACTCGCGCGTCCGGTTGCCCGCCGCGGCCACCACGCCGCCATCCGGCGCGACCACTACGGCGCCGACAGGCACCTCGCCGCGCGCCGCGGCGGCGCGGGCCTCCTCCAGCGCGCGGTCCATATGGCTGGTGAACCGGCTCATACTCCCTGATGCCCCGCCCGGCGCCCGCGCTCAAGCGGCTTTCCCTTTCCCGGCCGGGGCGCTAGAGCCGGCGGCATGGGCGACACTCCTCAGACCGGCGACCGGATCGCCAAGGTGCTGGCGCGGGCCGGCATCGCCAGCCGGCGCGAGGCCGAACGCATGATCGCCGCCGGCCGGGTGTCGGTGAACGGCAGGGCGATCGCCTCGCCGGCGCTGAACGTGACGCCCGCCGACCGGATCGCGGTCGACGGCAAGCCGATCGCAGCGCCCGAGCCGCCGCGGCTCTGGCTCTACCACAAACCGGCCGGGCTGGTGACCACGGCGAAGGACGACCGCGGCCGCAGGACGGTGTTCGACGCGCTGCCGGACGGCCTGCCGCGGGTGGTGAGCGTCGGGCGGCTCGACCTGAACTCCGAGGGCCTGCTGCTTCTGACCAACGACGGGGCGATCAAGCGGCGGCTGGAATTGCCGGCGACCGGCTGGCTGCGCCGCTACCGGGTGCGGGTGAAGGGCGCCCCGACCGAGGCGGGGCTGGAGCCGTTGCGCCAGGGCCTTGAGGTCGCGGGCGAGCGATTTCAAGCCATGGCCGTCACCCTCGACCGCCAGCAGGGCGCAAACGCCTGGCTGACGGTGGGCCTGCGCGAGGGCAAGAACCGCGAGATCCGGCGCGCGATGGAGGCTGTCGGACTGACCGTCAACCGCTTGATTCGCGTCAGCTTCGGGCCGTTCCAGCTGGGCCAGTTAAAGCCCGGCGAGGTCAAAGAGGTGAAGGCACGGGTCCTACGCGATCAGTTGGGCTTAGCCGCAGAGGCGGAGCCCAAGGGGTCAGGCGCGCGGACGCGGTGAAGGGCCGTGGGGCGGCTTGGGGCCGTTCAGCCGTACCGCGAGGAGCCGAGCCCATCGCCGGCCCGCAGGGTGGCGATCCGACGTCTGGACGGCGGCGCTTTATGGCTGTGGAGTCCGTAGGACTTAACGCGGTTCGCAGGCCTCGACCAATCGCCACCCCACCCGGGCGGGGCGGCGATGGGCACGGCGGGGCTGCGCCCCTTGACTCCGTGCCCAGGGCACCGAGAGGGTTACAGCGTGGGCTATGTATGATGGGTCGACGCCGGCGCAGGCGGCGGAATCCAAGGATTAGGTTTCGCAGGCACGGCAAAGTGCCATTGGGCGGCTTGGCGACGCTTGTCCATCCCGAATAGCCGAGCCCATCGCCGTCCCGCGGGGTGGCGATCCGACGTCTGATCAGGTGCGTTTTATGTCTGCCCGATCCGTAGGACCTCACGCGATGCGCTGATATCGACCAATCGCCACCCCACCCAGGCGGGGCGGCGATGGGCACGGCGGAGCTTTGCCCCTTGATTCCGTGCCCGGGGCGGCACAGGCAACTGCCCTCCAGGCTCAATACCTCCCCCGCCCGCCCCATTCACCGGCTTCAGGGGGAAAAACCGCCGCCCCGGCACCCTTGTTCCGCTCCGCCGCATCTGTATTGCTTGCCGCGCATGGATTTGGTGGCGATGGGACGGGGCCGATGACGGAACTTTTGACGTTTGAGAATTTGGGCAACCTGGTGATGCTGTGCTTTCTGCAGGCGGTGCTGGGCTTCGACAACCTGCTCTACATATCGATCCAAAGCCAACGCGCACCGGTCGCGCATCAGAAATCGGTGCGGTTCTGGGGCATCATCATCGCCGTAGCTTTGCGCGTCGTGCTGCTCTTCACCATGATCCAGTTGATCGACGCGCTCTCGGAGCCGTTTTTGGTGATGAACTGGCCAGGCGTCCTGGAAGGCGGGGTGAACTTCGCCACCGTGGTCTTCGTCGTCGGCGGCATCTTCATCATGTACACAGCGGTCAAGGAAATCGCCCATATGCTGTCGATCGACCACCTGGACACCGATGTCGAAGGCGGCCGCGGCATGTCGGCGGTCCGGGTGGTCGGGCTGATCGTGCTGATGAACCTGATATTCTCGTTCGATTCGGTGCTCTCCGCGATCGCCATCACCGACGTCTTCCCGATCCTGGCCTTCGCAATTCTGCTCTCGGGCGCGGCGATGCTGATCCTGGCCGACGGCGTCACCGCGTTTTTGGAAAAGAACCGGATGTACGAGGTGCTGGGCCTCTTCATCCTGCTGATCGTCGGCGTGGTGCTTCTGGGCGAGGCCGGCACGGCGGCGGCGCATGCCGCCCATGACGACGGGCTGCAGGTCAAGATCCTGGGCTACGACCTGATCCCGATGTCGAAAACCACCTTCTATTTCTCGGTCGTGGTCCTCGTCGCGGTCGAGGCGGTGCAGTCGGGCTATTCGCGCAAGCTCGCCGCCGAGCGCCACGCCGAACAATCCCGCGCACGCGCCTAGCAGGTTAACGCTGGCACGGGGCCGGGGCATCGCCTATACCGAACGGGTGCTGCCCCGCCCCCTGAAAAAGGAGACGCACGTGACCGATACCGGCTTGCAGAAGCTCGCGTTTTTTCTGCTGCTGGCGCTGATCCTTTACGTCTCGGTGACTGGAGGCGGCTGATGGCGCAGCGCTTTGGCGGCAAATACAGCCCCGAGGGCGCGCCGAAGTCCGACGCGCCCCCGCCCAAGCCGGCGTTCCACGGCAAGCGCCGCACCAAGGCCGGCGGCCGGGTGAACCTGCTGTTCCTCGCGCCGATGCCGCTGGTGGTGGTGGCGTTCTTCCAAGAGCCGCTGGCGATGGCGCAGTACCTCGTTGCCTTCGGCATGCTGATCCTCGCCGCCTGGCTGACCCGCGAGGGCATCCTTGCGCAAGAGGCCTACGAGGCGCGCAAGATCGCCAAGCGCCCGGCGATCCCGCGCAAGATCTTTGCCTCGGTCCTGACCGGTGTTGCGCTCGGGTTTGTGGGGCTGGCGGGGCATGGGCCGATCGAGGCGGTCATCTTTGCCGTCCTCGGTCTTGTCCTGCACTTCTTCTCCTTCGGCCCCGATCCGCTGACCGACAAGGGCGCCGAGGGCATCGACCAATTTCAGTCCGACCGGGTCGCCCGCGCCGTGGGTGAGGCGGAAAAGCACCTCAAGGCGATGTCGGACGCGATCCTGCGCGCCGAGGATCGTGGCGTCGAGCGGCGGGTGGAGCAGTTCCAGACCACCGTGCGCGACATGTTCCGCACCGTCGAGGAAGACCCCCGCGATCTGTCGGCCTCGCGCAAGTACCTGTCGGTCTATCTGGTCGGCGCCCGCGACGCCTCGGTCAAATTCGCCGATCTCTACGCCCGCACCCGCGACGGCGGCGCGAAATCCGACTACCTGCAGCTGCTCGACGATCTAGAGCGCAACTTCGCCGCCCAGACCGAGAAGCTGTTGTCCGACGACCGCACCGATCTCGACATCGAAATCGACGTCCTGCGCGACCGCCTGGCGCGCGAGGGCGTGACGTCAGAGCCCAACGCCTAACCCCCGAGGAGACGACACATGTCCACAACCGCGCGCGATCAGGCCGCCGCCGCCTTGAAGGAAGTCGAAGAACTCAGCGCCGTGGTGCTGCCCGAGCCCTCCACCGCGCTGGTGCCGATGAAGGAGGCCGACGAACCGACCACGGCGGAAATCCAGAAGCGCATGGACGAGCTCGACATGGCCGACACCAACTCGATCATCCGCTTCGGGTCGGCCGCTCAAGGTGAGCTGCAGGTGATCAGCCAGTCGATGCTGCAGGACGTGCGCAACAAGGACGTCGGCCCGGCGGGCGACTCGTTGCGCAACATCGTCACAACGATCCGCGGCTTCACCGTGACCGAAATGGACGTCCGGCGCGAACGCTCGTGGTGGGAGAAGCTGACGGGCAAGCTGGCGCCGGCGGCGAAATTCGCGGCGCGCTACGAGACCGTGCAGGGCCAGATCGACAAGATCACCGACAATCTCCTTGGCCACGAGCACAAGCTGATGAAGGACATCAAGTCGCTCGACGTGCTCTACGAGAAGACGCTGAATTTCTACGACGAGCTGGCGCTTTACATCTCCGCCGGCGAGGCAAAGCTGGAACGGCTGGACGCCGAGGACATCCCCGCCAAGGAAAAAGAGGTCGATGCGGCGCCCGAGGACCAGGCCATCATCAAAGCGCAGGAGCTGCGCGATTTGCGCGCCGCGCGCGATGATCTGGAACGCCGGGTGCACGATCTGAAGCTGACCCGCCAGGTGACGATGCAGTCGCTGCCCTCGATCCGGCTGGTGCAGGAAAACGACAAATCGCTGGTGACCAAGATCAACTCGACGCTGGTGAACACCGTGCCGCTTTGGGAGAACCAACTCGCCTTGGCGGTGTCGAACCAGCGCTCGGCCGATGCCGCCAAGGCGGTGCGCGATGCCAACGACCTGACCAACGAACTCTTGACCGCCAACGCCGAAAGCCTGCGCCAGACCAACAAGATGGTGCGCGAAGAGATGGAGCGCGGGGTATTCGACATCGAGGCGATCAAGACCGCCAACGCCTCGCTGATCGCCACGATCGAAGATTCGCTGGCGATCGCCGACGAGGGCAAGCGCAAGCGTGCCGAGGCCGAGACCGCGCTGCAGCAGATGGAGCAGGAGCTGAAGGACACGCTGGCCGCCGCCAAGGCGCGCGGCGACAAGACCGGCGCCAATGTCGGCACCGCGGTGCCCGAGGCGTAAGGTCGGGGGTGCGGCATGCGCGGATCAGGACGGCCCTGGGCCTTGCCGCCGCTTTGGTGGCGCTGACGGCGTGCGAGCCGCCTGGCCTGCGCAGCTCGCCGGCGCCCGCCGCGCGGCCCGCGCCCCCCGCCGGCCCCACCGTCACGCCGCTGTCGGAGCAAAGCCTGGTTCTGCGCGACTACTACGCCGGCGTCCAGCAGACCCTGGTGGCGCAGGGGCTGCTGCGCACCGACGGCGGCGGGCCGGACACGCCCTTCGGCCAGCGGCAACTGGCCGAGAATTTCATCCGCATCGCTCTGTTCGAGGAATTCCTGCGCATCGGCGGGCGGCTGGTGGCGCAGCAGACCGAAAGCCGCCTGCACCGCTGGGCCGAGCCGATCCGGATGCGCATCCGCTTCGGCGACTCGGTTCCCCTGGCGCAGCGCGATCGCGACCGCGCCGCGGTGGTCGCCTATGCCAAACGCCTGTCGCGGCTGACCGGCCACCCGATCGAGATCAGCCCGGATAACGCCAACTACCACGTCTTCATCGTCAACGAGGACGAACGCCGCAAGATCGGCCCCGATCTTCGCAAGATCATCCCCGACATCACCATGAACGCGGTCACCACGGTGCAGAACATGCGCCGGTCGACGTTCTGCCTGGTCTTCGCGCGCGACCCCGCCGGCGACGGTACCTATACAGAGGCTGTTGCTGTGATCCGCGGCGAGCACCCCGATCTCCTGCGGCTCAGCTGCATCCACGAGGAGCTCGCCCAGGGTCTGGGCCTGTCGAACGACAGCCCCGCCGCGCGCCCCTCGATCTTCAACGACGACGAGGAGTTCGGGCTGCTGACCAGCCACGACGAACTGCTCTTGCGCATGCTCTATGACAAGCGGCTGAAGACCGGCATGACCGCGGCCGAAGCCCGCCCCATCGCCGAATTGCTCGCAGCCGAGCTCTTGGGCGGATCGATTTGAGACACGGACGAAAAGGGAGGCCCCGATGGGCATTTTCGATTTTCTGAGCGGCGAGTTCATCGACGTCATCCATTGGGTCGACGACACCCGCGACACCATGGTCTGGCGCTTCGAGCGCGAAGGCCACGAGATCAAGTACGGCGCCAAGCTGACGGTGCGCGAGGGCCAGGCGGCGGTGTTCGTGCACGAGGGCCAGCTGGCGGATGTCTTCACGCCCGGTCTCTACATGCTCGAGACCAACAACATGCCGATCATGACCACGCTGCAGCACTGGGACCACGGCTTCAAATCGCCGTTCAAGTCCGAGATCTACTTCGTCAGCACCACGCGGTTCAACGACCTCAAATGGGGCACCAAGAACCCGATCATGCTGCGCGACCCCGAATTCGGGCCCACGAGGATCCGCGCCTTCGGCACCTACACGGTGCGCGTCACTGACCCCGCCAAGTTCCTCACCGAAATCGTCGGCACCGACGGCGAATTCACCATGGACGAGATCAGCTTTCAGATCCGCAACATCATCGTGCAAGAGTTCAGCCGGGTGATCGCGGGCTCGGGCATTCCGGTTCTCGACATGGCCGCCAACACCGCGGACTTGGGCAAGATGATCGCCGCCGAGATCTCTGGCATCGTCGCCGGCTACGGCCTGTCGATCCCGGAATTCTACATCGAAAACATCAGCTTGCCGCCCGCGGTGGAACAAGCGCTCGACAAGCGCACCTCGATGGGGCTGGCCGGCGACTTGGGCAAGTTCACCCAGTACTCGGCCGCCGAGGCGATGACCCAGGCCGCCCAGAACCCCGCCGGTGGCGGCGGCATGGGTGCCGGCCTCGGCATGGGCATGGGCATGGCGATGGCGAACCAGATGGCCAACCAGGGCCCCTGGGGCGCCCAACCGCAGCAGGCCCCTGCCTCGGCGCCCGCCGCCGCGGCGCCGCCGCCCCCGCCGCCGGTGGAGCATGTCTGGCACATCGCAGAGGCTGGCCAGACCAAGGGCCCGTTCTCGAAAGCCGCGCTCGGCCGCATGGCCGCGGCGGGAGAGATCACCCGCGAGACCTTCGTCTGGACCGCCGGCCAGGACGGCTGGATGAAGGCCGAGGACGTGCAGGAACTCGCCCAGCTCTTCACCATACTGCCGCCGCCGCCCCCGGGGGCATGAGCGATGGCAGAGCAAGAGAATGTCGTTCAGACGGTTCTGCGTGTGCTTGGACCGGTGCCGCGCGCATTCTCTGCGATTGTCTTTCTCGCAGTCGCTGCCTGGATCACCATTCTGACCGTCAGCATCTATCTCACGCTTTTTCGGGACTGCGGCAAAGTCAAGCTCGCCGGAACCTTTGAAACCGGCGGTCATTGCACCAACTACACCCACTCGGAATGGCGCCAGGTGAGTTTGCCGGATCGATTAGCCGAAGATTCGCAAGATGCAAACAACACCGGCGGTTTCGATGACAGCCCACCAATTCAAATTGAGGCCAGTCCCAATACGCAACGGAAATGCGTGGACACGGTCATCGCGTCTATGACGAACATCCCATACAAGATCCGAGATGCGGGCGACGGCCGCATTCCGTTTCGAGACGTACCGCGCGAAGAGCAAGACAAGACCCTGGTGAGATGGTACCAGCTAAATGACTCCGGCAGCATAGCCGACCTGATTTTCTTCTGCCTTCCGGATCGAGCGATCATCCTGGCGACTGGCAATCTCCAGATCGACGTGGCCACAATGGCCGATACGGCCCGCGAACGTCTTTCCAACCAACTAAGTGGTTCCTAGTCCAGATGCCGGAAGACACGCCAAACCCCGCACCCGAACAGGAACACCGCTTTCCGTGCGACCAATGCGGGTCCGATTTCCGCTTCGCCCCGGCCGAGGGCAAACTGAAATGCGACCATTGCGGAAACGAAGCCGAGCTGAGCGGGCAGTTTGCGGGCGGCGCGATCAAAGAGCTCGACTTCAAGGCGGCGATTGACGCGCAACTGCCTGCGGCCGAGATCGAGGAGACCAAGGTCTCAAGCTGCCCCAATTGCGGCGCCCAGGTGGAATTCGATGCCGCCGTGCATGCCAAGGAGTGTCCGTTCTGCGCCACGCCCGTGGTCACCGACACCGGCACACATCGGCATATCAAGCCGCGCGGTTTGCTGCCCTTCGCGCTCGAGGAACGCGCTGCCCACACGGCGATGACCGATTGGCTCGGCCGGCTCTGGTTTGCGCCGAATGGCTTGCAGGATTACGCCCGAAAGGGCCGCAAGATGAACGGCATCTACGTGCCCTACTGGACGTTCGACGCCGACACCAAGTCGCGCTACAAGGGCGAGCGCGGTACGGTCTACTACGTCACCAAGACCGTGATGCGCGATGGCAAGCAAGAACAGGTGCGCGAGCAGCGCATCCGCTGGTCGCCGAAGTCGGGCCGCGTCGCGCGGTTCTTCGACGACGTCTTGGTATTGGCCTCGACATCGCTTCCCAAGCGCTACACAGACAACCTCGAACCCTGGGATCTGGCGGCGCTGCAGCCCTACAGCCCGGAGTACCTCGCCGGGTTCCGGGCCGAGGGCTACACGGTGGAGCTCGATGAAGGGTTTCAAGAGGCGCGGCGTCACATGGACCGGGTGATCGAGCGCGACGTGCGCTTCGACATCGGCGGCGACCGGCAGCGCATCCACGACATCGACACCCGCGTCAGCGACGTGACCTTCAAGCACATCCTGCTGCCGGTTTGGCTCGCGGCCTACAAGTACCGCGGCAAGACCTACCGCTTCGTGGTCAACGGCCGCACCGGCCGGGTGCAAGGCGAGAGGCCCTGGTCGGCCTGGAAGATTGCCATCGCGGTGGTGCTGGGGCTGCTGGTGGCCGGCGCAATCGGCTATGTCATCGCGATGAACCAATGAGCGACATCGAGACGCTCGACGCGCTGTTGAGCCGCCGCCATTCCTGCCGCGGGTTTCGGGGCGACCCGGTGCCCGACGCAGTCGTCGAGCGCATCGTCGCCACCGCCGGCAAGGTGCCCAGTTGGTGCAACGCCCAGCCCTGGCAGGTCGTCGTCACCCGCCTCGCCGAAACCGACCGCCTGCGCACCGCGCTTTTTGCCGAGGCGCAAACCGGTGCGCAGGCGCCCGACATCGCGTTCCCGGCGCGTTATGCCGGGGTCTACCAGGCGCGCCGGCGCGACTGCGGCTGGGCGCTTTACGACGCGGTCGGGGTGGCCAAGGGCGACCGCGCCGCCTCGGCCCGGCAGATGCTCGAAAACTTCCGCTTCTTCGACGCGCCGCACCACGCGCTGGTTACAACCGAGGCCGATCTGGGCGCCTACGGCGTGCTCGACTGCGGCGCCTTCGTCACCGCCTTCACGCTGGCGGCCGAGGCGCTCGGCATCGCCACCATCCCGCAAGCCGCCGTGGCCGGCCTATCGCCGTTCCTGCGCCGCTGGTTCGATCTGCCCGAGAACCGCCAGGTCGTCTGCGGGATCTCGTTCGGCTACCGCGACGACACCCACCCCGCCAACGCCTTCCGCACCACCCGCGCCGGCCTCGACGAGGTGCTGACCTGGAAGGGGTAGCGGCGGGCGGAGTGCCTTCGCGTATAGTGGTTGGGGTTGCCTGGAACGAAGGTTCAATGCGGCAGGGCAGGCGCGGAATCAAGGCCGCAGGCCGCCGCGCCATCGCCAACCCGCCCCGGAGGGGTGGCGATTGGTCGATATCAGCGCACCGCGTGAGGTCCTACGGACTCGACATCCATAAAGCGCCGCCGTTCAGACGTCGGCTCGCCACCCCGCGGGTCGGCGATGGCACCGCTCCTCTCTATGCCGCGAGAGTCCTTTCGCGACCAATTCCAGACAGCTACGCTGGCGTCGATGTTCCCGGACCGACCGGACCGCCGCGCTCGCCGCCCTCAAGCCAAAAGACGCGCCAAACCGCGCCCAGGCTTGCCTTTTCCCGGAGCGGCACCTGTCTCTCGCATCGTCGCTGGGCCGCATTCAAGTCAGTGGCGGCGCCGCCAATCGACATCTCCGCCGGGCTGTCGCCCGGTTGGCGGTCTGGGGCAGAGCCCCGTCGATCTGGACCTGTCCCATGTCGGGGACCGGATCGTCTGAGTGCGCAGGGGGCTGATCCCGCGCCGAAGCTTCGAACCAGGCCTTTACCCCATCCCGGGTTACCGGCCAGTTACCCCTGCGCACGGTGCCAGGGTTCGACCGGCCGCCTGAAATGTAACGCACAGAGCCCCAGCGGCCGTAGCCACAATGGACCCACCGCGTCAGCCCTTATTGATCTTCACAGTCTTCGACGCCTCTGCCGCCGGCGCGGACTTTGGCACCGTGACCGTCAGCACACCGTCCTTGAGATCCGCTGACACACCAGTCTCGTCGGCATCCGGCGGCACCCGAAAGCTGCGCGAGAACGATCCGTATTGCCGCTCGCTGAAGTACCAGGTTTCACCCTTCTCCTCGCGCTCGGTCTTCTTCTCGCCCTTCACCGAGACCACACCGTTTTCAACGCTGAGCGTGATGTCCTTCTCGTCGACCCCCGGCAACTCGACCGAGATCACGTAGGCCTTGTCGTTCGTCGACGCCTCCGAGGCCGGCGCCATCCATTCGGACAGACGCGAACTCATCGTACGGAACGGCTCGTAGAGCGACGGCCAAAGGCCTGAAGTGTGGGATTTCTCTACCATGTCAGTCCTCCACTGCATGCATTTCGATCGGCGAAGACCCTGCCGCAATCCGCTCGCCCGCGCGTTGATTTGCGTCAAATGATCCGCATCGCATTGCCCTGCCCCGCGCTGCGGTCTAGACCGACGACCGGGGCGACGCGGGAGATCGAGGATGATCCTAAGCTGTGGCGAGGCGCTGATTGACATGCTGCCGCGCACGACCGCCGAAGGCGAGGACGCCTTTGCACCCTATCCCGGCGGGGCCGTCTTCAATACCGCGATCGCTCTCGGCCGGATGAGCGCCCCCGCGGGCTTCTTCAGCGGGCTTAGCTCCGATTTGTTTGGAGATCTGCTGCAATTGGCCCTTGCCGAGGCCGGGGTCGACGCAAGCCATGCGGTGGTCTCGGACCGGCCCACCACGCTGGCCTTTGTCAAGCTCGTGGGCGGTCAGGCCTCCTACGCCTTCTACGACGAAAACACCGCCGGGCGCATGTTGAACCCGGACGACCTGCCTCGGCTACCTGACGACGTCGCGGCCCTGTTCTTCGGCGGCATCAGCCTGGTGGCCGAGCCTTGCGGTAGCGCCTACGAGGCGCTGATGACCCGCGAGGCCAAGGCGCGGGTCACCATGATCGACCCCAACATTCGTCCCGGATTCGTCACCGACGAAGCCGCCTATCGCGCCCGCATCCACCGAATGATGGCGCTGGCCGACATCGTCAAGCTCAGCGACGAGGACCTGCATTGGCTTCTGGGCGGCGGCGAAATCGGCGCATTGGCCCGCGGCCTTCTGACCAAGGGTCCGTCGGTCGTTTGTGTCACCGAAGGCGCTAAGGGCGCGCGCGGCTTTACCCAAGGCGGCGAGGTGCGGGTGCCCGCCGCGCGGGTCGAGGTCGCCGATACGGTCGGCGCCGGCGACACGTTCAACGCGGGGCTCCTGGCTTCGCTGCACCGGGCCGGTGCCCTGACGCGTGTGGGCCTCGAGGCGCTCGACGACCGCATCCTGACCGACGCGCTGCACCTTGGCGTGCGCGCGGCGGCGATCACCGTCAGCCGCGCCGGCGCCAACCCGCCCTGGGCGCACGAGCTGTGAGGGCGCTTCTGCAACGGGTCTCCGCTGCCCGGGTCGAGGTCGACGACCAAACCGTTGGCGAGATCGGCGGCGGCCTGCTGATACTGGTCTGCGCTATGGCGGGCGATACCGAGGCCGACGCCGGTCGGATCTCAGACAAGGTGATGAAGCTGCGCATCTTCCGCGACGAGGCGGGCAAGATGAACCGCAGCCTGCGGGATGTCGGCGGCGCAGCGTTGGTGGTCAGCCAGTTCACCCTTGCGGCCGACACGTCCCGCGGAAATCGTCCCGGCTTCTCCACCGCCGCGGCCCCGGCGGAGGGCCAGCGGCTCTACGAACACGTCGCAGCGCGCCTTCGGACCGCCGGCATCGAAGTCGCGACCGGCGTATTCGGCGCCGAAATGGCCGTCAGCCTGACCAACGACGGCCCGGTCACGATCTGGCTCGAAAGCTGACCGCACCCAGGCGGGTGCCAAGCTTGCCTCACGCCCGGCGCAATGCTACCCCCGACCCGGGCCCTCATAGCTCAGCTGGTAGAGCGCTTGATTTGTAATCAAGATGTCGGGAGTTCGAGTCTCTCTGGGGGCACCAACTGATCAAATAGATCCCAAAAAAAACGATCAGCTGCGACTCGCGTGGTCTCTTTCTCCGCAACTATCCTCTTTCCTCCAACTGGCAACCGGGAATTCAGTTTCCGCTCCATTGGTACACACTTGAACTGACGAACGCAGATGTGAGTTTCCGCTACGAAGTTGGCCCTCCGTTTTTCTGTTGGAAAGGGAGGACGGGAGATTGGCGAACAAGGGGCGCGAGCCCGAGGAAGCGGTTCAAAAGGTGCGGTAGGTTGGCGTGCTTGTGGGCCCAGGCATAACGCGGCGACCAGGGCAACTGGACCGACCCCGCGCGGCGCATCGCCGCCGCGCGGGATAGTCTGGGCTATTCGATCACCCCGGCTTCGCGGTAGTAGCGCGCGGCACCAGGGTGGAGCTCCATCAGACCGCGCTTGGAGGCGGCGAAGTCGATGCTGAGCGCCTTGGCCCAGGGCGCTTGGGATGTCACCTGCGCGAGGTTGTCCCAGAACGCCTTGGTGATCCGATAGACGGCGTCCTCGTCGAGATCGGCGCGCACGGCGATGCCGACGGCGGTGTCGAACGACATCACGGGGGCGTCGTTGGCCTGCCCGTCATACATGCCGGCGGGCACCTCGGCGCGGTAGCGCCACTTGCCCAGATAGGCATTCACGGCCTCGCCCTCGTGGCTTTCCGGCCCGATGAAGCGCAAGCTCTCGGTCTCGGTGAATTGGATGAACTGGCCGCAGGGGTCGAGGCAGCCGTTCACGTAGACGTCGATCTTGCCGTCGAGGAAAGCCTGAAACCCGGTCTGCCAATTGGCCTTGATCGCCTCATAGTCCTCGCCGGCCACGAGGCCCGTGGTGGCCTCGACCCAGCCGCGCGCCGCATTGTAGGCGCCGCCGCCCTGGGGGCCGAGGAAGACCGAGGCGCCCTCGATATCGTCGAGCAGCTCGATGTCGCTGTCGGCGCGCACCGCGAAGTGGTACTGGCCGTAGGGAAACCACATCAGAAGCTGCAGGTTCTTGGCCAGTTCCGGCGCCTCGGTCTCTTTGGCGTACATCGCCTTGCCGGCGGCCATCAGGTTGTAGACCACCGGGCTGGTCATCGACATATCCAGGTTGCCGCGGGCGACCTCCATCATGTGCAGCGTCGCCGCGCCGCCGCCCGAGACCTCGATCTCGAGCCCCTCGACATTGTCGTTCACGACATTGGCGAAGGTGGCCATGGTGACCGCCTGGCCGAGGCTCGGGGCGATGGTCGCCATCTTCAGCGTGGTGTCCTGCGCCAGCGCCGCCGGCGCCAGCATCAGCGCGGCAAGCGCCGCCGTGGTGATGATCCGCATGTTTTTTCCTCCCTGATTTTAGGCGCGTGATGTAGGTTGGTCGGTGGCGGCCGCAAGCGGGTCGTCGCTGCGGATCCGGTGCACCACAATGAGCGCTGCGCCGGCCAGCCCGGCGGGCAGTGCAATGGTCAGGCCGGGCGCCAGCAACGCGATGCCGGCGAGGCTGCGTAGGACGCGTTCGAGCACGCTCAGCCGGGCCTTTTCGAACCCGGTCAGCGCCGAGGTCAGAAGCCACATCGACAAGCTGAACGCGACCAGGATCCAGCCGAGCGACCCCCAGCTCACCGTGGCGATGTCGATCATCGCTTTCGAGTCCGGGACATCGCCGCCGAACCAGCCGAACAGCACCTGCAGCTTGTAAAGCACCGCCGGGTGATAGACGAAGACGAAGGGCAGGATGAAGCCCGCCAGGGCCAGCCGCGCGGCCTGGAACCCGGTCCGGATCGGGTCGGCCCCGGCGATCGGCGCCGCGGCGAAGGCGGCCAGCGCGACGGGCGGCGTCACGGTCGAGATGACGGCGAAGAACACCACGAAGAGGTGCAGGGTCAAAAGCGGGATGTCCACCGCCTCGATCCCCGAACTGAGCGCGATGACGATGATGAAATAGGTGGCGCCGGGCGGCAGGCCCATGCCCAGCACGATGGCGCCGAAGGCGACGACGATCAGGGTCAGGAACAGCGGTCCGCTGGCCAGTTGCGCCAGCAACAGCGACAGCCGCCCGCTGAAGCCCGAGACCTGGATCAGCCCGACGATCAGCCCGATGGTCGCCACGATCACCACGATCGCCGCCGACATCCGGCCGGCGCTGACGAAGGCGTCGTAGAGCCGGCGCCACGAGCGGAAGTCGCGGAACAGGATCAGCGCGGCGATCAGCGCCACCACAAAGCCGTAGAACCCCGCCTTCTGCACCGAGGGCTGGGCGAAGAGGAAATAGCTCAGCGTGCCGAGCGGCAGAACGAAGACCAGGCACTGCACCCGCTCGGCCGGCGTCAGCCCGGCCCGAGCCTGGGGCGGCAGCGGGCCGATGCCTTGCCGGCGGGCCTCGAAATAGACGGTCAGAAACGTGCCGAGATAGTAGAACACGGCCGGCACGATGGCGGCCACGACGATGTAGCGGTATTCCAGCCCGATCTGGCCGGCGACGAAGAACGCCACCACGCCCATGACCGGCGGCATCACCTGGCCGCCGGTGCTGGCCGCCGCCTCGACCGCCGCGGCGAAGGCCGGCCGGAAGCCCGAGCGCTTGATCACCGGGATGGTCATCACGCCCGTCGACACCACGTTCGAGATCGCCGCGCCCGAGAGCGTGCCGAAAAGCGCCGAGCTGGCCACCGCGGCATGCGCCGCGCCGCCGGTGAAGCGCCCGGTCAGGCGGTTGGCGATCTTCATCAAGAGATCGCCGGCGCCGCTGGCCATCAGCACGGCGCCGAAGGCGATGAAGATCAGCACGTTTCCGGACACCACCTGCAGCGGCTGGCCGAACATGCCGCCGGTTTGCGACCAGAAGTTCAGCACCATCGCGCGCATGCTCTGCTGCAGCGTCGCGTCCGACCCCGCCAGGATGCCGGTCCAGTCGGGCAGCTTGCCGCGCACGAAGAAGTAGACGATCCAGAACAGGCAGAAACCGACGATGAAGGTGCCGAATTGCCGCCAGGTGAGGTAGAGGACCAGCGCCGCGGCGATCGGGAACAGCACGAAATCGACCGGCCGCGCGGTCGGCAGCGCGCCGCCGTCGACCGCGAAGAGCCCGACGATCCAGGTCGAAAACACCAGCGTCGACAGCGCGGCCAGGGCCCATTTCGCCCAGGCCGCAGTGGCGGGAAGCTGCAAAAAAGAGATCGCCAGCGCGAAC